>Ga0070741_10000532_pt1 | contig 135494 bp, 112 predicted proteins | sample Coa_R1_4_FD_66440 | JGI IMG/M metagenome (GOLD analysis project Ga0070741, IMG submission 66440) | Surface soil microbial communities from Centralia Pennsylvania, which are recovering from an underground coalmine fire - Coalmine... | ecosystem: Environmental > Terrestrial > Soil >... | reverse complement strand
CCAATGTGCGACTCTTTTTTGCAAGTTGTTGATTCTCAAGAGTGGATTTTTCAGACCTGAGAGCCTTTGGGCAAAACCAGTGATGAGATCAAAGGATTTATCAAGAGTCGCACATTAGGTTTGATTGAAAACCCTGAAGGATGAATTATGCCGACTGAAAACATCAGCCCCGACGACCGGCCTTCGCGCCCGCTCGAAGGCGTGAAGGTTCTGGAGATGGGGCAACTGCTTGCCGGGCCGTTTGCCGCCGCGCTGCTCGCGTGGTTCGGCGCGGAAGTGATCAAGATCGAGCCGCCCGGGACGGGCGACCCGCTCCGCCAGTCGCGCAGGCTCCACAAGGGCACGTCGCTCTGGTGGTCGAGCCTCGCCCGCAACAAGAAGTGCATCACGCTCGACCTGCGCACGCCGCGCGGCCAGCAGATCGCGCGGCAGCTCGCCGCAAAAGTTGACGTCCTGCTCGAAAACTTCAAACCCGGCACGCTCGAAAAGTGGGGCCTGGGTTATGAAGAGCTGAAGAGACTCAACCCGAAGCTGATCCTCGCGCGCGTCTCGGGCTACGGGCAGACGGGGCCGTATTCACCGCGGCCCGGTTACGCGAATGTGGCGGAAGGCCTTGGCGGGCTGCGTTACCTCGTCGGCTTCCCTGACCGCCCGCCCGCGCGAGCGAACCTGAGCCTGGGCGATTCGCTCGCCGGATTGCACGCCGCGCTCGGCGTCCTGATGGCGCTCTATCACCGCGACGCGAAGGGCACGGGAGAAGGTCAGGTGATTGACGTCGCGATCTACGAGGCCGTCTTCAACATGCTGGAATCCACTGTCCCCGAATACGACAAGCTCGGCGAGGTCCGCGAGCGGCAGGGGGCCAGAATCAGCGGCATCGTCCCGACAAACACTTATCTGACCGGGGACAGTAAATGCGTGATCATCGGCGGCAACGGCGATTCGATCTACAAGCGGCTGATGATCGCCATAGGGCGCGAGGATCTGGCGAGTGACGCGAGGCTCGAACGCAACGAGGGGCGCGTCCGACACGAAGCGGTGATTGACGCGGCGATTGCGGAATGGACGGGCCGGCACACTTACGACGAAATTTATGCGACGCTCGACCGGGCCGGCGTGCCGGTCGGCCCGATCTGCAGCGTGGCGGATATTATGAAAGACCCGCATTACCAGGCGCGTGGGATGTTCGAGGAAGCCGATCTGGGCGAAGGTGATAAGGTGAAGCTGCCGACATTTATTCCAAAACTGAGCGCGACGCCGGGCGGCACGAAATGGATCGGCCCTTCGCTGGGCGCGCATAACGAAGAAATTTATCGCGGGCTGCTCGGGATGAGTACGGAAGAGATCGCACAGCTTACCGCCGAAGGAGTCATCTGACGCGAGTCGGGCTCACAGGGAATACAGATGGGGTCAGGAAAAAAGGGAAACCGAAGAAAGGATTGGAGCGGGAGACGGGACTCGAACCCGCGACGTCCAGCTTGGGAAGCTGGCATTCTACCACTGAATTACTCCCGCCCTTGCGATGCGAGCCAGATGCTAGCAAATCTGACTGGCTGAGGCAAATTGAACCGGGACTTTTGTGAGCTAGCGCACGCTGAAATCCATCCACTGCTCGACGCGCCTGTACTTCGGGCTGGCGAGCGCGTCATTCACAATCAGGTGCAGCACGTAATCGCCCGGGGCCAGACCGCTCAGTTTCAACTGCCCGCCGACGGGGATGTGTTTGAAGTCATCGCCGGAGACTTCGACCGGCCGCGCCGGAGCCTGATAGATCGGCTTGCCGTCACGATAGACTTCGGTCTGGGCGGTGAGTTGCGGTCGTCCGGTGGTCTTGTCGGGCGTGGCGTTATAGATCACCGCGTCGTATTCGATGACGCTGCGGCTCGAAAAGCGCCGCACCGCCGGAGTCGGTTGGACATCGCCTTCATCTTCACCCTGCGCAGGACTCTGCGACGGCTGATTCGCGGCCTGGCTTGCCGGCTGTTTCGCTTCCCCGCCCTGCTCGCCGCGGATCAGGAACAGGCCGGACAGGGTCAGGCGGTTATTGGTCAGGTCGGGGACCTGAATGAACTGCCCGGCGGAACCGAGTCGCCCGGTTTCCGCGTCGCGGATGACGGCGCGGAACTGATAGGCTCCGGGTTTCTTCAGCACCAGATCATGCTGATAATCGAAGCCCTTTGCCACGGCGCGCCGGTACCGCGCTTCGTCCATCGCCAGCGTGAAGGCGCGCCCGCTGGCCTCGACCACGGCCCCTTTCTCGTCGAAGGTGAAGGCCGCGATCTCGAACGTCGCCGTCTTCTCGCCGCTCGCGCCGTCCTTGAAGGTCAGCCCGGCGGGTTCGATGTGCATCAGCGAGCGCACGAACGAGCCGCCCTGCGGCGTGTTGAGGAAGAACGAGGTCATCTGCAACTGCACGTCGCGCGCGCCGAAGGGCGAAAACAGCGCGCCAAGGATCTGCTGGTCGCGCGTCTGCGGTTTTCTCGCCTTCGCCTCAGCTTCCGGCACGCCGAAAAATCCGGAGCGCGTCCGCACGGCGAGGCCGGACCGTTTGAGCCTGACCTTGATTGAATGGAAGCGCCCGTTGAATTGCGCGTCGTCCGGGTCGAAGCCGAGCAGGTAATAACTCTGATTGTCGTGCAACGCTTTCTGCAACCCGAGGTTGAGGTCGTTGCTGTTGAAAAACGCGAGGCCGCCGGTTTCGCGCGCGAGGAAGGCCAGCCCTTCCTGCGAATCAAACAACGACTGCGAGGCGCGGCTCAGCTGCTCCGCCATCTGCTGCCCACGGATTCCGCCCATATTGTCAGCCGCCGACGGCGCGAGCGTGAGTAACCCCTTGGCGTCGAGCGAATAGATGACGACACTCGAACGGTTCGCCAGGTCAACCAGCCGCCGCAGGCGCTGCAGGACCAGTTCGTTATCACCATTCTTCTTGAAGAGCGGGAAGCCGTCGGAGACGAGTACGGCCAGCTTCCTGCCGGGCAGTTCGTGCATGCCGCGGACGACGAAATTGAGCGCGCCGAGCGTGCCGACGGTGAAAACCGTTTCGCGAAAATCCTCGATCCGGTCATCGCCCTGGTTGTCGGGATCCCCGCCGTTATCAACGCTGCCAAAGCGCGGCATCATATTTCGGCTTTGCGGATTCCAGACGAGCTTTTCAATCGCGGCCAGGAGGATGCGCTTGTCGTTCGTGAACTGCTGCAACGCGCCGAGGCCGCGCCCGGTGCGAATGATGGCGACCAGATCGCCATCCTGCATCTGCGTGTTCACGAACTTTTTGAGCGCTTCCCGCGCGTAATACGTGCTTTCAAACGACAGCCCCAGATCATCAACCACAAACGCGATCACGCGCCGCACCTGCTCCTGGGCGAGCGGTTTGGTCGGGACCGTGGGCGGGGCCGGGTTATTTCCGGCCGGCGCCGCTTCGGCGCGTTTCGCTTCCGGCAGTCTGATCAGGTGGAAGTAAGAGAGCTTCTGCTTCTTCCCGTCAACAAAAAGCTCGAAGTCATTTTCACTCAGGTCATCAACGTGTTCGCCTTTTTTGTCGGTGACGACCGCGTCAATCTGGACGAGCTGTGTGGTGATGCGGACGACGCCTTCATCCTGCTCCTGAGTTTGCGCGGGCTCGGGCTTTGGCGGTTGCTTTTGCGGCTGGCCCGCCTGTTGCGGCCCGGCCTCGACAATCAGGCACAGCAAAGCGACAGGAACCATCACGCTCAGGAGCGTGAAATTGAGATGATGACGCATAGTTCTCTCCCTGAAGATCGATCAGCGGCAGCGACGACGGCGGGTGAGCGGTGCGGGGTGAGTATAACTGAGCGGGAAGGCCCGAAGACAGCAATCTTCAGCTAGTCCCTCGCCCGGCGGCCATTCGACCGAGCGATTCGTACCAGTTGAAGAGCGGCAGTTCGGTCGGGGCGGTGACGGCGCTGAAAACCTGCTGGCAGAGGCCCCGGAACGGCACCAGACTCTCGCGCCGCCACCGCGCCATCAATGCGTCGAGCGGCATTTCGCGCAGGTTGCCGAGCGCGTACCGGCGCGCAAATCCATGCTCGATCGGCACGACCATCCCGTCAGGCTCGATCACCACCGGCGAAACGAGTTCGGCAAAAGGCAGCGCGTCAGGATCATCAGGGACGGTTTCGGCGAAGAACTTCTCGCGATTTTCAATCAGGTATTCACGGTCGCTCAGATCGAGCTGGATGACCATCCGCTCGCCGGCCAGTTCTTCAATGCGGGCGACTTCCACGAACGCGTAAGCGGACTCGGTCTCATCCGGGCGCTCGCCGGTCATCGTTTCGCGGGCGCGCCCGACCTCTTCGAGCGGATGCACCTGCAACAGCTGCGCGCCCTGTTCGAGCGCGAATTCGGCGACCCACTCCAGTTCGTTGAGGTTGTACTGAGTCAGGGTGAAGATGAAGCCGAAGGGGATGCCGGTCGCGCGCAGACCCGCCAGGTTCGACTTCATTGCCTCGAAGGCCCGCGCGTTTGCGCGGACGCGATTATGCGATTCGGGGACGCCGTCCAGACTGACTGCGATCAGATCCGCGCCGCCCGCGAGTGTCTTCAGGCGGCGCGCGTCGAGCAGCATGCCGTTGGTGGTGACGGTCGTCACCATCCCGCATTCGTGCGCCCGGTCGAGCAGGTCACGCAGCGGTTTGTAAAGCAGCGGCTCGCCGCCCGAAAAGCTGGCGACGGTGAAACCTTCGAGACTGGCGTCACTGATCGCCTGCCGGAGGAGCGCGGCTTCAAGTTCGTCGCGCTCCTCCGGCCCGGACACCGAGTAGCAGTGCCGGCAACGCAGGTTGCAGCGCCGCGTCGGGTGAATTTGCAGGATTCTGGATGCCCCGGTCGGTGCGGCCATGGATTTTCAGCGGATCATGGAAAATGGAGAATGCTCCCCGTGATTCAGTGATCTGCTGATCCTGCGATCAGCCTTTGACCTTGTTCGCGGCTTTGGCTTCGAACTCGACGCGGATGTTGTCGGGCAGCGGAGTCCCTTTGGGAAAGAGCCTGAGCGGTTTGTGTATGGCATCGCGAATCCCGAGGACGAGGCCGACGCCTTCCTGAGCGGCGCCGGGGCTGGGCGCGGTGAACGATCCCCTGATCAAATCGGGCCGCGGCGTGCCGTTGATGATCACGTCGGGTTTCAGCTTGAGCCGCCTGAGCGAGGCCACGAGGCTCTTGAGTTCCTGAGGGCTGAACCCTCCGGTCGCCCGCGCCGCATTCATCTTCTGTGAACCTGTCTTCTTTTCATCTGCCATAACCAATTTCTCCCTGGTTATCAATCTGCATGGACTGAAGGGTAAATCACTGCCATCCGCCTGAACCGGCCCGTTCCGGTTCAGGCCTGACGAGACACGACCCCGTCAGGAGTCCCCGAACGATGGTCACATTCAATGAATTTACCTTTGCTTGTTTGCGATGGCGGCAACTTAAAGGAGACTGCGGGGCCTGTCAAGAAATAATCCCGGGTCCGCCGCGATATATTTCCTCTTCAATGCGGGCGACTTCGCGGCCCGTGCCGCCGCCAACCCGCGGCTCGCGGCCTTCCAGCACGGCCTCGGCGAAATCATCAATCAACGGCTGCTGAAGATTGGGGTGCGGCGGATGAGTTTCGGCGCGCTCGCCGGCGGCGGTTTTGATCGTCATCAACCCCTTGTTGAGAATCGGCACATGGATCGAGCCGGCGGTGCCGAAAATATCGAGAGTGTCCTGCGGCTCGAAAGTCGTGTGCGTGACGGTCAGCGTGGCGCGCGGGCCCGACTCGAATTTGAAGAAGGCGGCGCTCGTATCCTCGACTTCGCGGGTGAACCGCAGGCTGTCGGTGAAGGCGGTGGTGCCGGTGACCCGGCCAAAAATATTGATCAGCACTTCGATCCGGTGGCAGCCGAAATCCATCATCGGCCCACCGCCGGATTGCGCCCGGGTGATGAACCAGGCGCGCGGGTCATCGGGCTGCATATTCATATACTCGAAGGCGTTGATCTGCGCGATCATCGGCTGGCCGATCTCGCCGGAGGCGATGGCGGCCTTGATGCGATTGACGACCGGATAAAAGTGACGGTAATAAGCGATGCCGAGTTTCACGCCGCTCCTGCGACAGGCCGCGATCATCCGGTCGCATTCGCTGACGTCGAGCGCCATCGGCTTTTCGCACAGCACGTGTTTGCCCGCTTCTGCCGCGGCGATGGTCTGTTCGGCGTGCAGATAAACCGGCGTGGCAATGTAGACGGCATCAATTTCAGGATCACCGAGCAGATCGCGCCAGTCGGCGTACCACTTCCGCGCGCCGAACTCTTTCGCGAACGCCTCGGCCAGTTCGGCGCGGGCGCGGCTGACGGCGACAAATTCGCTGTTTTCCAGATCGCGCAGGGCCGGGGCGACCCGCTTGCGCGAAATGTCACCACAACCGATCAACCCCCATCGGACTTTATTCATTGCGGCTCCTGAAAAGATTTGTTTGGAGTACCGGCTTCAGCCGGGTTTTGCTTTCCCTGCTCTAAAAACCCGGCTGAAGCCGGTACTCCAAACCTCTACCCTACACCTCACGAATTCTGCCCAGTTCACCGATCAACAGGTGAACCAGCAGGAATGCCAGTAAATACATCCCTGCCCCGGCAATGAAAAGCGGCGCAAAGGAAATGTTCTGCACGACCTGACCGATGTAATACTGCGTGACCGCTCCGGTGAGCGCGCCAAGGCACCCGCCCAGGCCAGTGACCGTGCCGATCGCGGTCTTCGGGAAAACTTCGGCGGGCAGGATCACGTTCCCCCACGCGGCGTGGCCGAACATAATCACGGTGACGAAGACGACCGCGACCGCGGGGCTGCCGACCCTCGTGACCATCAGCCAGCAGACGGGCATCAGCAATGAAATCCCCAGCATCGTGGCCTTGCGCGCGCGGTTGAGCGGCCAGCCCAGGCTGATCAGAAAACGCGGCATAGCCCCGCTGAAGAGGTTGCCGAGCGTCAGCGCGGCGAACGGGATCCAGACGTACATCCCGACTTGCCCGAGCGTGAAGCCGCGCTCCTGCTGGAAGTATTTCGGGATCCAGAAGCTGAAGAAGTAAGAGATCGGGTCGGTCAGCACGCGCGCCATCACGCAGCCCCATGTCTCCGGCATCCGGATCAGCCGCCCGAGCGGGGCCGGGGCCTCGCCCGACTGCGGCGCGGTCTGATGATCGGCGAGGATCATCTGTTTCTCTTTCTCGCTGATGCGCGGGTGATGCTGCGGCAGGTGATAACTGAACGACCACGCCAGCACCCAGATGAATCCGAGCGAGCCCGTAATAATGAACGCGTAGCGCCAGCCGAAGTTGATCGCGATCAGCGACACGAGCGGCGCGGCCACTGCATTCCCGAGCGCCGTGCCGGCGTTGAAAATCCCGACGGCCAGCGCGCGCTCGCGCATCGGGAACCATTCGGAGACGGCCCTCACGCCGGCGGGAAAGTTCGCCGGTTCCGCAGCCCCCAGCAGCAGCCTGAAGAAAGAGAACTGCCCGACCGTGCGCGCCAGCGCGTGCATCATATTCGCCACCGACCACGCGGAGACGAAAATCTGGAAGCCGCGCCGCGTCCCGATGTTGTCAACGATCCGCCCGCTGACCAGGTACATCACGCTGTAGCTGTACAGAAATACCGAGGTGATGCTGGCGTACTGGACGTCGGTGAAATTCAGTTCCTTCTGAATCGTGTTGGCCAGCACCGAGAGCGTCTGGCGGTCGAGGTAATTCAGTTCCGAAGAGAGGCACAGCAGGACGGCAATGTACCAGCGCAGGTGGGGAATGGGGCGTTTGTTCATGGCCTTTCGGGTTTCGTTTCAACTGCCCAATGATGGCGCGCCTCAGACAACAGTGACGCGGTCTGGATGCCACCTCTCTCCAGTCAGGACTCTCTCTCCAGTCAGGACTCGCCGTGGCGGTTGATCAGACTTTTCAGAAGGCGCGCGCGCGCGATGCGCGAGGCGACGCCGGCGAGCAGCAGTTCGGCATGAATCGGCTTGGTCAGATGATCGTCGCCGCCAGCGCGCAGGGATTCAATCTGCGCGTGCGTCTGATCCTGCGTGGTCAGAAAAATGATCGGCAGCGCGGCGTGCCGCTCGTCCTGACGCAGGTAGCTGGACAGCGCGTAGCCGGAGACGCCCGGCAGCAGGACATCCATCAGAATCAGGTCGGGGTCGAAGGCCACGAGGTCGTCCTCGAAATGCGCGAGGTCGGTGCAAAGCCGCACTTCATACCCGGCGGCTTCCAGCACGGCTTTGATGAAGGCCGCCTGCTCGGGGTCGTCTTCCACCGACATCACGCGCCCGGGCGCGGGCCGCCTGCTTTCCAGCAGATATTTCAGCCGTCGCGCGACGGTCGCCCCGTCAACCGGCTTGTCAAACCAGCCGTCCGCGCCGCTGCGAATCGCCTCGACTTTATCGAGTAACCCGGCGTGTTCGCCGATCATCAGGATAACCGGGCTGCCTCCGCCCGGGAGGTGGCGAATCTGCTCGGTCAGTTCCGTGCCCCGCCCGTCCGGCAAGGTCATTTCAAGCACGATGCCGGCGGGCAGATGGGATTCCAGCGCGTGCCACGCTTCCGCCCTGCGGCCGACGCCGAGAACCGTCGCCCCTTCGTGACCGAACAGATCGGTCAGCTCACGACATAACGCTTCATCGCTGACGGCCACGAGGACATAGGAAAATGGCGGCGGTGAGATAAAGTCGGCGGCGGATGACAGATTGCCGGCAGATTCTTCACCGGCGGATGATGAATCCGGGATGGCGGACGGTGGCTCGTAATTCTGATTATCGAACAATTCCCGCTTCAGGTCGGCTAGGCTCAGGCGCCAGCGGGCGAGGTCATCGCGCGTCGGGACTTTGTTTTCACCGAGCAGCGTGAGGCACTCCTCTTCGGCCTGCCGGCCGAGGGCCGAGACGCCGGGGAAGCCGAAGGTGCTGCCCGAACCGGACAGGCTGTGGAACTGCCGCATCAACTCGCCCAGCGCGTCGGCGGCCCCGGCGCTCTCCGGCGGCAGTTGTTCGAGCGCATCGAGCGTCTGCTCAAGACGCTCGAACCGCTCCCGGGCGGTGTGCAGAAACTGCGAGCGAAGTCCGTCGAGGATGGCGTCGAATTCAGGCATGGCGGTTTCCGATCCTGTCTGACCGACCTGTGAGTGCCTGCCGGACCTGCTCGGAAAGCGTCCTGGGATCGAATGGTTTGGTGAGGACTCCGGCCACGTCGAGCGCCCTCAGGCGTTCGACTTCCGAGGCCATGGCTTTGGCCGTGAGGAAGATCACCGGGATCGCGGCAGTCGCCTGGTTGGCGCGCAATGCCGAGAGCGTGGTCGGCCCGTCCATTGAAGGCATCATCACGTCGAGCAGGATGGCGTCAGGCATTTCGGCTTCGGCCTTCCGCACGCCGTCCGCGCCGTTGCTCGCGTCAATCACTTCCATCCCGCCGATGCGGCTCAGGCTCATCCGGGAGATCAGCCTGATGTCGTCCTCGTCATCAATAATCAGGATTTTCATGTCAGTGACAAGTGTCAGATTCGGGATCGGGAGTTTCCCTCAGACCGTCCTCGTCGCCTTTTTTCCGTCGCCGCTGTCGAGCAGTTCCCTGACCAGTCCGAGTAACTCCTCGCCCGTGGATTTGGACTTCATGAGAAATCGCGTCGGGCCGAGTTGCAGGCGCCCGCGCTGCTGCGAGTTCAGATCGCGGCCAGTGTAGACGAGCAGCGGAATGCTCTTCAAGTGCGGCTCCCGGCGCAACGCCTCCACGACCTCAAAACCGTCGCCGTCCGGCAGCCCGACGTCCAGAATGATCATCCCCGGCGTTTCGCGGCGGACATGCCGAATCGCCTCCTCCCCGGTGCGCGCCGTGCAGATCCTGAGGCCGCCCCGCTCGAGTTGCCGCCCCGTGATGTCGAGCAGTGATTCGTCGTCGTCCACCAGCAGGACGTGACAGGCTTCCGCGTCCGGCAGGATTTCGCGGATCGTGCTGATCAGTTGCTCCGGCGGGGCCGCCGTCGGCAGCAGCACGGCCAGCTGTTCGGAAAAACTTTCCGAAGACAGAATGATCCGGCTGCCGGTCATGACCACCGGCAGTTCACTGAGCCTCGCGTCGGCGCGGATTTTATTGATCAGCTCGCGGCAGGCGTTGCCGGGCAGCGGTGCGTCGAGGATGACGAGCGCGACCACCTGCCGTTCGAGAACTGCCCACGCCTCGTCCGCCGTCGCGACCGGCACCGCACGATAATTTTCCTTCTCCAGCACCGAAGTCAGAAAGTCGCGCTGCGCGGCGTCGGCGCTGCAAACCAGGACCCGCGCGCCTGCCGGACGGCGATCCGAAGGATAACTGCCGGCCGATTTGTGACTCGCCGCCTTCGCGGGGATGCGGAACCAGAAGGTGCTGCCCCGCCCTTCCTCGCTTTCGACGCCGATCCTGCCCTCGTGCTGCTCGACGATGTTGCGGCAGATCGCGAGGCCGAGGCCGGTGCCGCCCTTCTGCCGGTCATCGGAAGCATCCACCTGCCGGAAGCGCTCGAAGATCTTGTCGCGGAACTCCGCCGGGACGCCGCGCCCCTCGTCCTCGACGCGCACTTCGACCCAGCCGTCCTGCTCAACGCCCGAGACAGTTACCTCGCTGCCGCCGGGCGAAAACTTGATGGCATTCGAGAGCAGGTTGACCAGCACCTGCACCAGCCGGTCGCCGTCGGCCAGCACGGTGATTTCAGTCGGAAGGATATTGATCCTGATCTGCTGCTGATCGGCGAAGGCCTGCACCGATTCACGGGCGCGTTCGAACACGGGCGCGAGCGGCTGCGTCACCGGGTGCATCTCCATCTTCCCGCTCTCGAGCCGTTCGAGATCCAGAATGTCATTGATCAGCGAGATCAGGCGCACCGTGTTGCGGCTGGCCACCGAGAGCATCTCTCCTGCTTCGGACGGGATTTCGCCGAGCGTGCCGCTCGCGAGCAGGCTGAGCGAGCCGCGGATCGAGGTCAGCGGCGTGCGCAGTTCGTGCGAGACGGTCGAGATGAACTCCTTCTTCAGCCGGTCCACCTCGTGCCGCTCCGAGAGGTCGCGGATGTTGCCGACGAACTGGCGGCCTTCGGGCGTATTGAATTCATAAAACGAAAGCTCGAAGGGGAAAATCTCACCGTCCTTGCGCTGCCCCTGCCACTCGGTCACGCGGCCGAGGGCCTTCTCGCGCGAAGCCTTAAGGAATCTGACCCGGTCGGTGCCGACCGACGCCGGCACGAGCAGCGCCAGGTGCTGCCCGACCAGCTCTTCGCGCGTGTAGCCGAAAATCATTTCCGCCGCCGGGTTGATCAGCTGGATGAAGCCGCGCTCGTCAGTGAGGATCAGGCCGGAGAGGCTGTTTTCGACGATGGCGCGAACGCGGGCCTCGCTCGCGCGCAGTTCGTCTTCGGCCTGTTTGCGCCGGGTGATGTCGCGGAAGATGCCGCGCGTCGAAACGGGCCGGCCGTTTTCGTACCGGCAGTTGATGCTGCCCTCGACCATGATCCGCCGGCCGTCCCTGGTCACGAAGACGGTCTCGATCTCGCCCACCTCATCGCCGGAAAAGACCGACCCGAGAGCTTTGAGACAGTGTTCCTGCTGCCCGGGGTCAATGATGTCGAGCATGTTCAGCCCGGTCACCTCGTCGGCCCGGTACCCGAGCGTTTCGAGCCAGGCGCGGTTGACGTAAAGCAGCCGGCCGTCCGGCCCGACGCTCTGGATCAGGTCGCTGGCATTTTCAAACAGGTCGCGGAACCGCTCCTCGCTTTCGCGCAGTTTTTCTTCCGCGCGCTTGCGCTCGGTGATGTCGGTGATCACGGCCATGATGCCGCTGATGTCCCCGACGGCGTTACTCACCGGCGCGGCGGAAACGCTCAGGTCAATCAGCGAGCCGTCCCGTTTCTCACTGCGCATGTCCATGACGCTGAAGGGGACGCCCTGCATGACGACTTCCTGCATGGCCCGGAAATCCTCGCGCAGATACTCATCCACGAACGGCAGCTCGTTGCCGGCCAGTTCCGCTTCGGTCCAGCCGAACATGCGCTCGGCGGCCGTGTTCCAGACCCGCACGCGGCCTTCGGGGTCGAGCATAATGATCGCCAGGGGCGAGGACTGGACGAGCGTTTCGAGCGTCTGGTTGGTCTCGCGCAGGGCGTCGAGCGCGCGCCTGAGTTCGGTGATGTCATTCGCCACCACGAGCCGCGCCTGCCGCCCGCCGAAGACGATTTCGTGCGACGTGACGTCAACGTCAATGATGGTCCCGTCCTTCCGGCGGTGCTGCCAGCCGGCCGACCTGAGGAATTTCGGCAGCGATTCCGCGGCCGTGTTGAGCAGCTTCGCCCGGTCGCCGCGCGGCCGCAGGTCCATAATCGTCATCGCCGCGAACTCTTCGCGCGAGAATCCGTAGTGGCTGACCGCCGCGTCGTTGACCATCAGGAAGGCGAGCGTCTCGCTGTCGTGGACCCAGACCGGGAGCGGGATGCTGTCGAAGAGCGCGCGGTAGCGTTCTTCCGATTCGCGCAGCTCTTCTTCCATCAGCTTGCGCTCGGTGATGTCGCCGATGATGGCGATGTAACTCTGGAAACTCCCGCTCTCGTCGTGCAGGGGCGCGACCGAGAGGGCAACTTTGATCGCGGTGCCGTCCTTGCGCTGGCTGTTGAGTTCAAGGCCCGTGAAGGATTCGCCTTCCCTGACCGCCACGCCGAGCGGCCTGTCTTTCTCCATCCGGTCCGGCGGGATGATCGGCAGGACGTAGCCGATGACTTCCTGCGCGGTCCAGCCGAAGAGGCTTTCGGCCGCCTGATTCCAGCGCGTCACCTTTTCTTCCGCGTCGAAAGTGATGATCGCGAGCGGTGAGGATTCAATCAGCGTTTCGAGCGTCCGGTTGGTCTGGCGCAGGACTTCCTCCGCGCGCCGCCGCTCGCCGACCTCTTTTCTGAGTTCGGCGTTGGCCAGGGCGAGTTGCGCGGTGCGCTCTCTGACGCTGCTTTCGAGGTAATCGTTGAGCTTGCGAATCTTCTCTTCGGTCCGCTTCCGGTCCGAAACGTCGGCGGCCTGGGCGAGGATGGCCGGGCGGCCGGCGAAATCGAGCGCGCTGTAAATCACTTCGACCGTGATCAGCGTCCCGTCCTTTTTCCGGTGCTGCCACTGCCCGCCCGGGTTCAGGCCGCCGGTCGCGGTGGCGACGGTGTCCACCAGTTTCGGCACGTCTTCCGGCGGGCGAATGTCGCGCGAGGTCATGCCGAGGAATTCATCCCGCGAATAGCCGTAACTCTTCACCATCGCCTCGTTGACGGCCAGGAACGAGAGCGTCTCGCGGTCAAAGACGTACATCGGCTGCGGGTTCATCTCGAACATCATCCGGTAGCGCTCTTCCGACTCGCGCAGCGACTGAATCTGCTGATCGAGCCGTTCACGCAGCGTCCGCGTCCAGTTGATCGCCAGCTGATAGCCGAAATATCCCGTGACGATGATGAAGCCGAAACTGACCAGATCAATCAGCGAGAGGCTTTCGACCGCCGAAGTGATCATCCCGATCAGCGCCTGATCCCGCAGGCCGGCGAGCGCGGCTTTCAGGTTCAGCCGGGCGAGGTAACTGGCGCCGATGACGAAGAGCGAGAAGATGAAGAGCATCAGGCCGAAGACGAGCCCGATGTCGTTGGTGCCCGGGGCCTGCCAGGGGCGGTTGAGCGCGAGCCTGTTCTTCCAGCGGATCACCGGCCGGCCGGCGGCCCAGAGGATCGGCCACGTGATGACCACCGACTGCAGGAAGGCCCTGATCCACGAACCCCGCCACAGCATGAGGGTGTCGCTGGCATCAAGCCGGTGAGCGTAAGCCCAGACGAAAGCCCCGCCGGAGCTGACCAGCGCGGCAAAGAAACTGACGAATAAATAGAAGACCAGCGACCTGTTCGAGCGCAGATCAACGGAGATCGGGGTCGTGCGGTAAGCCAGGGGGATGATCATCATTCCCAGCGCGATCGCGGCGGCCATCACGATGGCCGAAGGGAGCGACATCCCGTGCCACAGCAGCGTGGCCACAGCTCCCAGCATAGTCGCGCCGAACCCCCAGACTGAGCCGAACCAGAAAGTCAGCAGGGCGCCGATGATCAGCGGCGTAAAAAGCGTCAGGTGGAATCCGACCCCGCTCACCGTGAACTCAAAACCGCGCCAGTTGTACTCCCGCGTAACGACGCCGGAGACGATGCTGAGGAGGATACTGGCCGCCCAGAGCAGCAGCACCAGGCGGCGCAGCGGGCCCGCCGCCGGGTTGATGACGGCGGAAAACGAGACCGGGCTGTACAGGAACTGGGTGTCATCGGCCCCCGGCCCGACAGGTTTCTGCCAGGGATTGTCCACGCCGCCGCGCACTTTTTGTTTGTCTGCTGTTGCCACGGATTTGTCGGGACTTCCCTTCAGGGTTCCGGTTCGGTTTCAGATATTGAGGGGCAGCCCGCTCGGATCAGGCTGTTGAGGGCTCTTCGGGTTCACATTTTGATACATTTCCGAAACCCACTTCAACAGAATAAATCCGGCGCCATTTCCCCCGCCGAAAGCCTGCGCGCGTCAGGGCTTCAGAAGATGGCGGGGCGCTCGACGCCGACCAGCAGCCGTGCCAGCCGCAGGTAGACCCAGACCAGCAGCGCCGTCGTCAGTGAAATCACGACCGCCACCGCCACCGCGTCCGGCCGCTCCGCCAGATTCACGCTCAGGTAGCGGTGCTGCGCCACCACCGAGAGCATCGCCGGGTACGGCCTGCCCAGAATGAAGGGCACTTCGAACGCCCCGAAGATAAACGCAAAGACCACGAGCGCCGCCGAGACGACCGCCGGCGCCACCAGCGGGAGTGTGACGTAACGCAGGCGCTGCCATGGGGAAGCCCCGAGCGTCCGCGCCACCTGCTCGTATTCGTCGCCCACGCGCACGAGCAGCGCCAACGTCATCAGCGCAATGAACGGCGTTTCCTTGAACACGTAAGCCAGCATAATCCCGACGCCATACCGGTCATTGACGAGCGCAGGGAAATCCGCCGGCGCGCTGATCACTCCCAGCGTAAAAGCCAGCCGCGCGATGAGCCCGCTCGGCGCGATCACGTTGATCAGCGCGACGGCCATGGCCAGATGCGGCACGGCCAGCGGGACCTGGAGCAGCGCACTCGCGAGCCGGCTGCGCGGCGCTGCCGTGCGCAGCGCGAGCGCCAGCCCGAGCCCGGCCGTGGCCGAAATGGCCGTCGCCCCCGCCGCCAGCCCGAACGTCAGCCGGAGCGAAGCGTGAAATTCGGCGTCACCGAGCAGCGCCCGGTAATGCGCGAGCGTGAAGCTCTGCTCGCCGGCGGGCGCGAAATATCCAAGGCTCTCGACCAGCGCGAGCCCGAGTCCGCCGGCAAACAGCCCGGCAATGACGGCCAGCGCCGGGGCGAGCTGGAGCGCGAGGCCGAAGCGGCGAGACCTGCGTAGATGGGGCGGTAAAAGCTTCTTCGACACAGAGATGATTCCGAAAAAATCCCGGCGCTCGTTTGCCGGGTGACCGGATGATGAATGATTTTCGGCGCCGGGCAGTCTATCACAGCACCGCCCGGGTGAGCGGCCCGGCCGTTTCGGCCAAAAGACTTGACAGCGGGTGGATAATGTCTCGCAGCTTAATCCGGGGGAAGCCGTCAACCCCGGCGGTTTTCCTTCCCTGACGATCAATCTGATTCTCAAGGAGAGGAAAATGAAATCTGTTCGGTTGTTGTTACTCGCGCCGGCGCTCGGCGCCCTTCTCGGTTCACAAGTTCAGGCGGCTCCGCCCATCCGCGTCGCCGTATCCCCGCAAAGTCAGACTCAGAGTGACGCCTCCAGGTTATACCAGGAAGGCGACGAGCATTACAAAGCGGGCCGTTACGCCGAAGCCGTCGAAGCCTTCACAAAAGCCCGCCAGCTCAGGCCCGAGGTCGCCGGAGTCCATCAATACCTCGCGGCCTCGTATTACAGGCTGAAGCGTTACGAGGAGGCGGTCGTTTCCTACAAAGAGTCTTTGCGACTCAAACCGGATCAGTATACGGCGTGGCTCTACCTCGGCAACTCGCTCGACTATCTGGGCAGATATACGGAAGCCGTCGAGGCCTACAGAGGGGCCGCGCGCCTCGACCCGAAAAATCCGGAGGCCTATACCGAGCTGGCGGTCGCCCATTACGGTCAGAAGAAATACGCCGAAGCGGTCGAGGCTTACAAACAGGCCGCCGTCCTCAACCCCGGAGACGCCAGTGTGCAGCGGGGACTGGGCGAATCGCTCCACAAGCTCGGGCGCAGCACGGAGGCGATTGACGCATTGAAACAATCGGCCCGCCTCAAGCCGGACGATTCGCGAACCTGGAAGAGCCTCGGCAACGTTCAGGAGGCGATGAAGAATCGCGACGAAGCGCTGGCCTCGTATAAAGAAGCCCTCCGCCTGAAACCCGATTACCCCGACGCCCACCTGGGGGTCGGCAACGTGTACTACAACACCGAGCGATACCCCGAGGCCATCGCTGCCTACAAGGAGGCGGTTCGCTACAGCCCCGCATGGGCGACGGCGCAGTGCTATCTGGGTGATTCCTACTACCACGCGAACCGGAAGCAGGAGGCGCTCACCGCCTACCGGGAGGCCGTCCGGCTGAAAGCCGATTACGCCGAAGCGCATTACGGGCTTGGCAAAACCTGGGCCGACCTGGGTAATATCAATGCGGCGACGGATGAGTACAACATCCTCAAGGCGTCAAACCAGAGCCTGGCCGAGAAGCTCTCGAAACACGTCAGCCTGATGAGGCAGTTGAATTGAGGAATTCCCTGATCAGTGCCGGAACGCTCTCTGGCCATCAGCTTCCGGTACTGATTACTGACGACAGATGCGAGGCGCTGTCCACGCAGGCAGCGCCCGCGCCCCCGGGAGAAGGGTGAAAATATCCGCCACGATCATCGTCCGCAACGAGGAAGACAATGTTTCCGCCGTCTGCGAAACCGTCGCGTGGGCGGACGAAATTGTCATCGTTGATTCGGACTCGACCGACCGCACCGTCGAAATCGCCCGCCGCCATACTGACAAGGTTTTCAACCGCGAGTTTCGCGGCTACAGGGACAAGCACGAATTCGCGGACGCGCAGACGACCGGCGACTGGATCTTCTGGATTGACGCCGACGAGCGCGTCACGTCTGAATTGCGCGCCTCGATTGAGAAACTGCGCCAGGCCGACCCCGCCACGCTGCCCGACGGCTTCCGCATCGCTCGCCGCACACAATACCTGGGCCGCTGGATCAGGCACTCCGGTTGGTATCCCGATTACCAGATGCGGCTCTACCGCAAGGCCGCGAGCTACTGGGACGGCGTCGCGCCGCACGAAACCGCCCGCGTGCGCGGCCGGGTCGAAACACTCCCGGGCGAATTCCTGCATTACACCAGACGCAACCTGAGCGAGCATCACCGCGTGCTGGATTCCTACACGACGCTCGCGGCTGAGTACCTGCACAAAAACGGCCGGCGGGTGCGCTGGCCCGATCTCTTCATCCTGCCCGTCTCGGCCTTCATTCGGACTTATGTTTTCAAGCAGGGATTCCGCGACGGCATTCAGGGATTGATCATTGCGATGTTCACGGCTTACAGTGTGTTTTTGAAATACGCCAAAGTCTGGGAACAACAAAACGTCAGCCGGGAGAGTAATCAGTCATGAGTATTTCAGCCCTGCCCCGCAGCCGGAATTTCAGCCTGGCGCTCGTGGCCCTGTTGCCGCTTCTGATTTTCAGCCGCGCCGCCGTTGCTCAGACCGGTCAGGCCGATGCGCCTTCGCGGTTCGCACAGCTTGATGGCAACAAAGTCCATTACAAGAGCCTCGGCAAGGGCGACGAAGCACTCGTCTTCGTCCACGGCTGGACGTGCAACATGGATTTCTGGAAGGAGAATGAATCGGCTTTCGCCGGCAGGACGCGCGTCATCCTGATTGACCTGCCCGGCCACGGCCAGAGCGACAAACCGCAGACGACCTATTCGATGGATCTATTTGCGAGGGGGATTGAGGCGGTGTTGAGAGACGCCGGAGTGAAGCGCGCGACGCTCGTCGGCCACAGCATGGGCACGCCGGTCATCCGCCAGTTCTACCGCAGATATCCCGAGAAGACGCGCGCGCTGGTGATCGTGGACGGGTCGCTGCGACCTTTCGGCGACAAGGCGGCGGTGGAAAAACTCATGGCCCCCATGCGCGGGCCGAATTATCAGGAGTTCGCCGGCCGCATGATTGACGGGATGGTCCGGCCCGTCAAAGATGAAGCCCGCCGCGCGGAGATCAAAGCGGCGATGTTGCGCACGCCGCAGCACGTCGCCGTCGGCGCCTTCGACGCGATGCTTGATCCCGCCATCTGGCAACAGGACAAGATCACCGTCCCCGTACTCGCCATCCACGCCAGACAGCCGATGTGGACGCCGGAGTATGAGCAGTTCGTGCGCGACCTGATTCCCCATCTCGACTATCAGGTGTGGGACGGCGTCAGCCACTTCCTGATGATGGACGAGCCGCAGAAATTCAATGACGCGCTCGCCGCATTCCTCGTCGCCAACAAACTGATGAAGAAGTAATCAACCCGAGGCTCCCTCATGAAAAAACTCTCCCTCATTATCCTCCTCGCGCTCGTTGGAATCGGCGCGATTACATTCGGTTACGTCTGGTTTTCACGGGCCGACGACGTTGTGTTTGAGGCCGTCCGCCAGCAGGTGCCGCACGCCGAATTCAGCAGGTTCGCCGACCTCGACGGATTGCGCGTGCATTATCAGGAAAAGGGCAGCGGCCCGGCGCTCGTGCTGCTGCATGGCTACACGTCGCTCGCTTACACGTGGAAAGACGTTTTTGACGAGTTCGCGAAAAAATACCACGTCATCGCCGTTGACCTGAAAGGTCACGGCTTTACGGCCAAGCCCGACGGCGATTATCGAATGCCCGCTCAGTCGGCGCTGGTCGTCAGGCTGCTTGATCATCTGAAGATTGATCAGGCGATTTTCTGTGGCAATTCGATGGGCGGCGCGGTCTCGCTGATGACCGCCATCAACCATCCGCAACGGGTGAAGGGACTGATCCTCGTGGACAGCGCCGGGATACGTCTGCCTGACGGCAGCAAGCCGCTGACTGATGACGTCCTGAAATGGCCCATCCTTGGCCCCGCGTTTGCGGCGCTCGCGCTGACTTCGGATTCGATGATACGACAGGGCATGGAACGGGCTTATTACAATCGCTCGATCATCACCGACGACCGCGTTGCCGCCTACTATCGCCCTGTTCAGACGCGCGGCGGCCAGCAGGCCGTCATTCTGGCGAAGCGGCAGTGGGACATGCTGCCGATTGAGCAGGCGCTCGGCAAAGTCACGCAGCCGGCACTGATCATCTGGGGCGCGGAAGATCAGATCATTCCGCTCGACTTGGGGAAGCGGATGAATTCCGCGATTGCCGGGTCGCGCCTGATCGTCTTCGACAAATGCGGCCACGCGCCGCAGGAAGAGATGCCCGAGCGCCTGGCGGGCGAAGTCAACAGTTTCATCACCCGGATCACCGGCACATCCTCCGATGATCGGAATGATGTGCCACAACAGGCTCAGGCGCGCTGAAATTCCATGGCGCCTCTTCCCGAAAGACTGAAGGCTTTCTGGACCTCAACAGGCACCTGCGCAAGGCCGGGCGTTTCAATCCCCGAAGTTGAAGATTTCGAGGCCCGCAATGGAGTCTGTCTTCCGAAGGACCTGCGGGATTACTTCCTGTTTGTCGACGGAATGGACGAAGACGTTGATGATGAACTGGTGTATTTTGTGCCTCTTCATGAGGTGAAAAGCGTGAATGATGGTCTGGTGAACTTCAGAGGAATCCCGGATTACGGCGGCATCGCGGAAGCCTTGCCCGATGCGCAGCGGTGGTTTGTTTTTGTCAACTACATGATGGGTTCTCATGTCTATGCCATTCGACTCCCTGCGAACTCGTCAGCCCCCGCCCCGGTTGTCTGGATTTGTGGTTCGTCATGGGGAGCCGTCGCTGATACATTCTCGGATTTTGGCGAGAAATACCTGGCTGACAGGGATAACCTTTTGTGGGGCTTGAGATGAAGACAGTGATTCTCTGCGGCGGGCGCGGGCTGCGGCTCGGTGAACACGGCGCCTCGCTGCCGAAAGCGTTGATCGAGATTGGCGGGCGGCCCGTCTTGTGGCACCTGCTCAAGCTCTACGCGCATCACGGGCTCAGTGATTTCATTCTCTGCCTCGGCTACCTTGGCGACGAGATCAAGCGGTACTTTCTGGAACATCAGTGGCTCTATTCCGACTTCACGCTGGAGCTGAAGCCCGAGAGCGATTACGCGCTGCACAAGCACCAGACCGCGAGCGAAGACTGGCGCATCACCTTCGCCGAGACCGGGCTCGACACGAACACCGGCGGGCGGCTCAAACGCATCGAGCGTTACCTCGGCGGCGACGAGGAATTCTGCGTGACTTACGGCGACGGGCTGGCCGACATCAACCTGCGCGAGCTGATCGAATTTCACCGGCGGCACCAGCGCCCGGCGACTCTCACCGCCGTCAACCCGCGCTCGCAGTTCGGGCTGCTCAGGATGGACGAGTCGGGCGCGGTCACCGAATTTCAGGAGAAACCGATGATCGAACAGTGGATCAACGGCGGCTTCTTTGTTTTCAACCGCCGCGTGTTTGATTATCTGGATGACAACTCTGTCCTCGAACGCGAGCCGCTCGAACGGCTGGCGCGCGAGCGGCGGTTGATGGCTTACCGGCATTCCGGTTTCTGGAAATGTCTGGACACTTACAAGGATCACCTGGAATTCAATCAGATGTGGGATGCGGGCGCGGCAGCCTGGAAAGTCTGGTGAAGGAGTGACGAAGCGGTAATGAAAAGAGTCTGTGTTTTCTGTGGCTCCGGCGTCGGGGCGCGTGATGAGTATGCCGAAGCGGCGCGGGCGATGGCCGCCGCAATGAAGAAAAGAAACATCGGTCTGGTTTACGGCGGCGGTCACGTCGGGCTGATGGGGGTGATCGCCGACGCGGTGCTGGCCGGCGGCGGCGAAGTCATCGGCGTGATCCCTCACGGGCTGGCCGTCCGCGAAGTCGGACATCAGGGAGTGACCGAACTGCGCGTCGTTCATTCAATGCACGAGCGCAAGGCATTGATGGCCGACCTGTCCGACGGGTTCATCGCCTTGCCCGGGGGCTTCGGCACGTTCGAGGAGTTCTGTGAGATCATCACCTGGGCGCAGCTCGGGATTCACCGCAAGCCCTGCGGGCTGCTCAACGTCGCGGGCTATTACGACCCGCTGCTCGCGCTCTTTGACCGGGCGGTCGCCGACCGCTTCATCCGCCCCGAATACCGCGCGCTCGTGCTGGAAGAGAGTGACCCTGACCGGCTGCTCGATTTGCTGGTAAACTACCAGTCTCCCGTCAGCGAAAAATGGATCAGTCGGGGCGAAACGTGAAGGTGTGGCAGACTGCCGACCCGCCACCGCAGACGGCGAGTGCTATGGACAATGACCGGAAAGGAATTCAGGAGAATGAAACAGGAGATATTGAAATCAGATGATTACTCACGGATGAAGCTGATGCTCGCGGCGCTCGTGCTGGTCGTGTCATTCGGCCTGAGTGGTTGCAGCAACCGCGATGAGGTTGCACAGAACGCTTCACCCAGCCCCGCCGCGCACGGTCAGCATCAGGCCGCGTCGCCCGCGGCCACTACCGCCACCGAGCAGCCGACGCCGCGAGTCCCCCACTTTTTCGCCAGCGCCGAAGCGGCCAAACCCTACCCGAAGACGCTGCCGCCCGAGCAGTTCTCCGACCCGGGCGCTTACCATGCTTATCGAGTCGCGCAGAAGATCCCCGACGTCCTCGCGCAGCAGCCCTGCTACTGCTATTGCGATCAGGGCTTCGGCCACAAAAGCCTGCTCGATTGTCACGCCGACACGCATTCGGCCGAGTGTCTGGTCTGTATGAAGGAGACGCTGCTCGCCGAAAAACTCAACAAGGAAGGCAAAAGCGCGGCTGACATCCGCGAGGCGATTGAACGCGGCGAGTGGAAGGAAGTTGAAATGCCGGCGACGAGATAATCATCACTGACTGGTATGTCTTTCTGGAACAATCGTAATGCTTTCGTCACCGGCGCGACCGGCTTCGTCGGCGCGCACGTCGCGCGGATGCTCGTCGAGCGGGAAGCGCGGGTCGTCTGTCTGCAACGCGACTCGGTCAGGGCCAGTTCGCTTGACCTCTTCGACCTGCGCCGCCGCGTCACGGTCATCAACGGCGCGGTCGAAGATTTCGCGCTGATGGAGCGAGTCCTCAACGAATACGAGATCGAATCCGTCTTCCACCTCGCCGCCCAGGCCATCGTCGGCGCCGCCAACCGCTCGCCGCTCTCGACTTTTGAGACCAACATCCGCGGCACGTATTCCCTGCTCGAAGCCTGCCGGCAGACGAAGGCCGTCGCCCGCGTGGTCGTCGCTTCGAGCGACAAGGCTTACGGCACGCATGAACACCTGCCCTACACTGAAGAGTATCAGCTTAACGGCCTCTTCCCTTACGACGCCTCGAAGGTCTGCACCGACGTGCTGGCGAGGTCTTACGCCCACGCGTACAAACTGCCGGTCGCGGTGACCCGGTTCGCGAACATCTACGGGCCGGGCGATCTGAACCTGTCGCGCATCATCCCCGGCACCGTCGTTTCCGTGCTGCGCGACGAGGCGCCGATCATCCGCAGCGACGGCACGCCCGTGCGCGAGTTCGTTTACGTTGACGACGTGGCGCGCGGCTACCTGCTGCTGGCCGAAAGGATTGAAGAGGCGCGCGGCGAAGCTTTCAACTTCGGGACGAATCAGCCGGTGCAGATGCTTGAACTGGTCAGGCGCATCATCGAAATCGCGGGTCGGGCCGGCAGGCTCGAACCGAAGGTGATGCTGCAAACCCGGATCGCCGGGGAGATTGACGCCCAGTATCTGTCTGCCGAGAAGGCCGAAGCGCGGCTCGGGTGGCGCGCGGAGGTGGGTCTGGATGAGGGATTGAAATGGACGATTGAGTGGTACCGCGAGCATCAGGACGAAGTCAGGTAGAGCAGGGGCAGTGATCCTGATCACAGAAAAATTTTTCCGCGCCACCGGTCGAATTTCTTTGACAAACCCACGCACTTCCTCAAGAATGCGACTGACGGCTTCTTCCGAGTCAGTTCAGAAAATCTGCTGTGCAGTTCTTACCGGCCACGCACAAAAGTTTTCACCACTCACTGCCACCCCCAACACTGGAATCAACACCGTTGACGTGTTGCCGGAGATGGTGATCACTGTCAACCCGAACGATGATCGAAAGCCCTGAGGTGCCCTGTGCAACGCCTGACTTACATTACTCTGCTCGTGGGATTGATTATGATTACGGCCTTCGCCGGATTGTGGTGGAGCCTGCTGAAACCGGCGAAGCCGGCGACCGGCCTGCCTGCCATCGAGGCGGTCAGGTCTGACAAGTAGCCCGATGCCGCCAGTCTTTCCGGCTTAAAGCAAGCTTCCCTCCCCTGCATCATGATCAATGAATGCAGCTTTATTCAGCTCGGCCCGGCCCGACACTCTGATCCCATCCACATAAACGGCTCGCGGGTGTTCGATCCCGGCGAAGTAAGCCAGCTCGCGGTAATCGTCGCAGTCGTGAATCACGAAATCGGCGCGTTTGCCCGGCTCCAGCGACCCGACCTCCGCGCCGCGACCGAGACTGTGAGCGGCATTGATCGTGGCGGCAGTGATGGCTTCGGCGGGTGTCATTTTCATCTGCGCTGTGGCGAGCGTCAGCACGAGCAGCATCGAAGGCACGGGCGAGGAGCCGGGGTTGAAATCGGTGGCGAGAACTACGGCGAGTCCGGCATCAATCATGGCGCGGGCATTCGGGTAGCGTCCGGAACCGATCATCAGCGCGGAAGCGGGCAGCAGCACCGGCTGCACGTTTGCCCCCTTGAGCGCCGCGATACCTGCCGCATCCGTCTGCTCCAGATGATCCGCAGTCACGGCGCCGAGTTCCGCCGCGAGTCGTGCGCCGCCTGAGAGCGACAACTGATCCGCGTGCAGGCGCAGCCCGAGCCCCAGACTGCGCGCCGCCGTCAGGATCCGTCGCGTCTGCGACAGGTCAAAAACGCCCGTTTCGCAGAAGACGTCGCAATACTCAGCCAGCCCTTCCGAGGCGACTCGCGGCAGCATTTCATTGACTACCAGATCAACGTAATCGTCGTGGCGGTCACGGTATTCGTCGGGCACTTCGTGCGCGCCGAGAAACGTCGGCACGTAACGCAACGGCGTTTCCGCAGCGAGCCGGCGGATCGCGCGCAGCATTTTCAATTCGGCTTCGAGTGACAAACCGTAACCGGATTTCGCTTCAACAGTCGTCGTGCCAGTGCGCAGAAACCATTTCGCGTAACGCTTCCCCGCACTGACCAGTTCATCCTCGCACGCGGCCCGCGTGCGGCGAACAGTTGAGCGGATGCCACCACCTGCCGCAGCGATCTCCTGATATGTTGCGCCGCCCGCCCGCTTTTCAAATTCATCAGCGCGGTTGCCCGCAAAGACCGGGTGCGTGTGGGCGTCAATGAAGCCGGGCATCACCACGCGTCCCCCGGCGTCAACGATTTCGCAGTCAGCAGCGATCAGCGGCTCAATATCTTTCCGCGAACCGGCGGCCTCGATGTGTCCGTTACGAATGAGCATCGCACCATCAGCAATGATTCCGAGTTCGCGCATCTCTGCTCCAGTACGCGGGCGCGCCGGGCCACCGAGCGTGATGAGTTGGGAACAATTGATGATGGCGCAGGATTCAATCACTCAGACACCTCTATGCGCTCTCCTCAGTCACACTGTTGAAAGGCGGCAACAATATGGTCGCGCTTGCAGTAGTGAAAAAGCACCTGCACAAAATCAATGCCGGTGAAACCGCCCGCACCTCTGGTCTCATCACCGATTGCGGCAAGAAAAGGCATGACCCTGCCACACTCAGGGCAGGTCACTTTTTCTGCGAACCGGCCGTCACCCTGATAATCAGGATTTTTCTGAACGAGAAAAGGCTCTCCGCCAATCTGGTGCTGTGGGAAGCAAAGGTGGGGCTTTTTCTGTCTCACTTCCCATTCATCTGCCTTCCCTTTATTCAGCGCCTTTATCACTTCCTGATCGGCTTCGGGAAGCGGGGACAATTCGACGAATGCTTCAGGAAAGAAACGTGGATAACCGCTGTACGGGAAATCCGCGCGTGTCCCTCCCCTCCCCACGGCAAGTAACCTTATCGCATCATTACCGGTGAACTGATAAAAGAATGGGCGCTGGGCCACATTGCAGTTCCAGCAAAAGAAGAGCGAGACCATTTGAAATGGGGACTTTGGCAAACCCAGTCTCGGATCTCTGGTATCAAGCGCCAGAAATCTCAGCAGGGGCTTTCTGCAATTGAGACACTTCGCCCCCTTCACGTCGTGCGCCCCACAAAATACGTGTCTGTAACCTCTCTCCCTGGCAGGGCGGGTCAAATACTTCAGGAAGTAGCCCTGTTTGATCAAAGACCTGAATCCCATCGCTACTTATCGGTAGAAGAAAAGGCAGACAACCGATTCAGCAACCCCGAAGCAAACGACAGCAGGCATGCCGCCGTAGTCATCACTGTCGCATTCGCCACATCTTCGGTCGGATCAACTTCGACCAGATCCATCGCGCGCACCTTCGGATGATTGCCGCACAGCCACGCGGCGCGCTTCAGTTCCCAGGGCAGCAGCCCGCCGGGCCGCGAACCGGGCGTGGCCGGGGCAAACGCGCGATCAAGCACATCAACATCCAGATCGAAGTAAATCGCGCTGACCCGTGACGAGAGGTAAGCGAGCGCATCGCCGACGGCCTTTTCAATCCCCTGCCCGCGGACCTTGTCCATCGTCACGACTTTGATTCCGGCTTCACGGGCGACCTGAGCGTAAGCCTGCGAGTTGGCAAACCCAAGGATGCCAAGCTGCACGATGTTGCCGCCGGGCAGCCCGTTTTCGAGCAGCGCCCGCACCGGGTTGCCGTTCGACAAGCCGTTGTGCGTGTCGCGCAGGTCGAAGTGAGCATCCAGCGTCAGCAGGCCGCAATCTTCGAGCGAACCGGCAATGCCGTGAACTCCGGGCCGCGTCACTCCGTTGTCGCCACCCAGCACGACAACCGCATCGGCATTTGCGAGAGCCTGCCTGACGGCTTTACTCAATGGTTCCAGAGCATCTTCGAGTTTTGATTCGGCCAGCGGCAGATCGCCGAGGTCTGTGGCTTCAAGCAGACGCAGATCGGCATCGGTCTCGATGTCGTAGCTGCTGAACTTCCACAGCACCTCGCGCACCGCAGCAGGGGCGAGGTCGCAACGCCCCGGCGTGATCGAACCGAGACGCACGGGTGCGCCAAGCACAGCTATGCGGCCGGTCGTGTTCGCGAATCTGTCTCCCGCAAGCCACGCGCTGGCACGTGGCCAGTTGGAATCATCTGGTGTCTGAGAAACCATCTGGATCAGTTTCCGCTCCGCTCTTCGAGCATCGGCATTCTGATGCCATGTTCCTTTACCTCGTCAATCGCTTCTTCATAGCCTGCATCAGCATGCCGAATGATGCCGATTCCCGGATCAGTCGTCAGCACCCGCTCCAGCCTCTGCGCGGTGCGTTCTTCCCCGTCCGCCACGACCACCATGCCGGCGTGCTGCGAGTAGCCAATGCCGACGCCGCCGCCGTTGTGAATCGAAACCCACGAAGCCCCGGCCGCCGTGTTGAGGAGCGCATTGAGCAGCGGCCAGTCGGCAATCGCGTCCGAACCGTCGCGCATCCCTTCGGTCTCGCGGTACGGCGAGGCCACCGAACCCGTGTCGAGGTGATCGCGGCCAATAACGATCGGCGCAGCTAGCTCGCCGCGTTTGACCAGTTCATTCATCGCGACTCCGAACTCCGCGCGCTCGCCGTAACCGAGCCAGCAGACGCGCGCGGGCAGCCCCTGAAACTTCACGCGCTCGCCCGCGAGCCGGAGCCACCGTTCCAGCACCGGGTCTTCCGGGAACATCTCGCGCGCCAGGTTGTCGGTTTTGCGAATGTCGTCGGGATTGCCCGAGAGCGCGACCCAGCGGAACGGCCCGCGCCCGTGACAGAAGAGCGGGCGGATGTATTCGGGCACGAAGCCCGGGATCTCGAAGGCGTCCGCGACGCCGACCTGCGCGGCCTGCGCGCGGATGTTGTTGCCGTAATCGAACGTGACCGCGCCCAGGCGTTTCAGTTCGAGCATCGCCTGCACGTGACGCCCCATCGTTTCCATCGCCCGCTTTGTATATTCGGCAGGGTTGTCGCGGCGCAGCGCGAGTGCTTCATCGAGCGTCAGTCCGTTCGGCACGTAGCCGTTCAGCGCATCGTGCGCGCTCGTCTGGTCGGTCAGCACGTCGGGCACGAGGCCGCGCCGCGCGAGTTCCGGCAGCACGTCGGCACAGTTGCCGACGAGGCCGACCGAGACCGCTTCGCCGCGCGCGCGCGCCTCGGCGATGATGTTCAATGCATCGTCCAGGTCGTAACTGATCTGATCGCAGTAACCCGTCGCGATGCGCTTTTCGATGCGCGCCGGGTCAACATCAATGCCGAGGAAGCAGGCGCCGTTCATCGTCGCGGCCAACGGCTGCGCGCCGCCCATTCCGCCCATTCCCCCTGAGACGACCAGCCTCCCGGCGAGCGAGCCGCCGAAATGTTTCACGCCGACCGCCGCGAAAGTCTCGAACGTCCCCTGCACGATCCCCTGGCTGCCGATGTAAATCCACGAGCCGGCGGTCATCTGGCCGTACATCGTCAGGCCGAGTTTGTCCAAACGATGAAACTCGCCCCAGTTCGACCAGTGGCCGACGAGGTTGGAGTTCGCGAGCAGCACGCGCGGCGCGTCTTCGTGGGTGCGGAAGATGCCGACCGGCTTGCCCGACTGGACGAGCAGCGTCTCATCGTTTGCGAGATCACGCAGGCTGCGCACCAGCGCATGGAATGCCGACCAGCTGCGCGCGGCGCGGCCCGTCCCGCCGTAAACGATCAGCTCGTCCGGCTTCTCGGCGACTTCGGGGTCGAGGTTGTTCATCAGCATGCGCAGCGCGGCTTCCTGCTGCCAGCCTTTGCAACTGAGTTGATTCCCGTGCGGCGCTTTGACGATCTGTGGATTGCTCATGGCGTATTAATGGTCGAGTCTGTTTTCAATTGCGTCTCGCGGGTGCCGGTGATGGCGCGATGATGACATAAACTCCGGCCCGAAAACCAGCGCGCGGGCAGGAGTCATTGTCAGTCAATCAGGCGCTACGATAACATCCTGCCGCACGGTATCCACGCGTTCATCTTCAGGCAGGATTCTGCGGCGCAGGCTGACAGAGCGGGTAAATGAGTTATCTCAAACTGAAATCGCTTACAACTGTGACGATCATTGCACTCTGTGCGAGCGCTGCGACCTTCCAGCGGGGTGATCATTCAGTGCCGGCCGGGCAGAGCAGGCCGAAAAAGGCCGGCGTGATTGCCCCCGCTCAGAACGGGCCGACAGATTGCAAAGGGCTGAGTGTTTCCTGGGATCAGTCGCTGTTTACCGGGATGAAGGTTGAGACGGTGAAGGCGACTCCGATGTCGAATCCGACCGACAAACCTGATGGATATTACCCCGAACACCTGCGCCTGAGTTTTTCAGGCTCCTACCAGCTCAGGGTTAAGTCATCCTACGAACCCGAAATCAACATTTATCCAGTGGCCGGATTCCGAGCTGTTTTTTCCGTTGCGCCTGAAAATGCAAAATCATTCCCCGCTGAGATTCAAAGGCTGAAGAGACTTATCTTCAGGCAGCCAAAGTTCTGGCCGGGGGAAATCCCTTACCCGCTTTCCCACGACGCGAGTCAGATGTTCCATGCGAAGCTACGCTACGCTGGTTTTGATAATGGCAAAGGGGTGCTGTTTCTCACCCAATATACTCAGGACATGATGCTGGTGACCAATGAAAGCATCATCTGTAACTTTCAGGGAATCACCAGTGATGGGCAGTATTACATCGAAGCGGATTTTCCAGTCAGCACGCCCACCCTCCCCAACGAAAACAGCGCCACCAGGCACGATGGCTACAGGCTGCCGATGAACCCCGGCAGGTCAGGCGAGAAAGTTCATCGGGCGTACGTCAACCGAATCGCCCGCAGACTCGATAAGCAGCCTTCAGACCAGTTCACCCCGATCTGACACGCCTTGAAAAGCTCATCCGCTCGCTTCGTGTTGAGACCAAAGCTCCGTCGAAGACAGGAGAGATTAAGTGAAAACAGCTTTTCTTATCGCCTCACTTTCCGCCCTGACTCTTGTCTCCGTCAGCGCTCTTGTCAAAGATGCAGGTAAAACACCCGACCCGATCTCCCAAAGCTCCCGGACTGAGTCGGGAGTAATACCCGGACAAACGCAGGGCGAGATGAATGATGAAGCCTGTGGAAAATACAAAAAGGCTGACGCTGAACTGAATCGTATTTATAACCGGATTCTCCGTGAATACGCGAACGACAGAATCTTCCTCCGGAAACTCAAAGCCGCCCAGCGCGCCTGGGTTATCTTCAGAGACGCGCACCTTGAATCAATCTATCCTGATCCCGATCCGCACACGTACGGCAGCGTCAATCCTATGTGCCGATGCACAGTCCTCAGTGAATTGACAAACGAGCGTGTCAAAACCTTGAAGGCCTGGCTTGACGGCATAGAAGAGGGCGATGTTTGTGCAGGCAACGTCAGAATAAAGCGGGGGAAATAACAACAAGCGGTCCCGAGTCCGCCACGAAAGGAATCTTCAAAATAATGTCCACATCATCAATCCGCAATCCGCAATCCACAATCCATAATCCCGTCGTGGTCGCGCTCGACGTTGACAGCCCGGGTCAGGCAATCGCTCTGGTCGAAAAGCTGCGCGGTCTGGCCGGGATGTTCAAGGTCGGGAAGCAGCTTTTTACCGCCGCCGGGCCGGACATCGTGCGGCGCATCACAGGGATGGGCGAAGAGGTTTTTCTCGACCTGAAATTTCACGACATCCCGAACACCGTCGCGGGGGCCGCCGTCGAAGCCGCGCGGCTCGGCGTGAAAATCTTTAACTTGCATGCGCTCGGAGGATCGGCGATGATGCGCGCTTCCGTCGAGGCGGTTGATGCGGTCGCCTCACGCGAAGGGTTGCGCCGCCCGCTGATTCTGGGCGTGACCGTGCTGACCAGCCACGATCAGCAGTCGCTCCACGAAATCGGTATTGACAGTCTGGTGGAAGATCAGGTGGTCCGACTGGCCCGGCTGTGCGAAGCGTCTGGCATTAACGGCGTAGTCGCCTCGCCCCGCGAGATCAGCCCTCTCAGGCAGACGATCACCAGTTCAAATTTCGTTATTCTGGTTCCGGGCGTGCGTCCGGCGGGGGCGGCATTGAATGATCAGAGCCGGGTCATGACCCCGGCCGATGCGATCCGGGCCGGGGCCGATTATCTGGTCATCGGCCGGCCGATCACGGCGGCACCCGATCCGGTTGAGGCCGCTGAAAAAATTCTGAAAGAAATTGGATCAAATCGCGAGCTTGTGCGTTAAATTACGGGTGACTCTCCCGCCAGCCCCTGAGGTCACAGTCATAAACACTAATTTACTGAACGAATTACCCAGAACAGACAGGGCGGAATAGTTTTAGATGTTGTTTCGTAAACCAGCTCGCAGCCTCCTGACCGGAGTCCTGGTTCTTTGCCTTGCCAGCATTGGCGTGCTGGCCATGAGACTGCTGCCACAGCAGCCATCACCACAAAGAGGCGGCCCGCTCACGCCGCCGCCAAAAATTTCCACTGAAAAATCCGGCCCGCTCGGCTCGGCGCCCGCCCCCGACGGAGGGCTCACCGTCGGCGAGCGACTGACTTTCAATATCTCGTGGTCGAATTTTGTCACAGCAGCGCGGATGGAACTCGAAGTGGCAGGCCGGGGAGCATTCTTCGGGCAGGAAGGTTATCAGCTCCGCACCAGAGTCGAGACGGTCGGGTATGCGCGGTCGCTGCTGGCGGACGTGGACAATCAGTACAATTCCTACGTTGACGCCACGACGATGCTGCCCTACCGGCTGGAGAATTCGACGCGGCAGGGGCGAGCGAGGTCTGATGAGCTGGTCACTCTCGATCAGGCGAAAAACGCCGCGCGTTATGGCGACGGGTCAGAGACCAGAATTCCGCCGGGCACCCGCGACCTGCCCGCGATGCTTTACGCGCTGCGGTACCGCGACCTGAAGCCCGGCACGAGCCACAAATTCACCGTCCTGTTCGGCAAGACAGTCACGGAAGTCGAAGCCACGGCGAAGCCGAGCGAGCGGGTCATTACGCAGGCCGGCGCTTTCGACGCGATCCGCGTGGACTTCAATTCCAAAGGCTCGTCATTTGACGCGGGCAAGTACCGCGTGCGGGCGTGGTTTTCCAACGACGCGCAGCGCCTGCCGGTACTCGTGACGGCGCGACCGCCGTTCGGCGAGTTGCGCGCCGAGTTGTCCAGCTCGACGATCAGCAACAAGCCGAAGACGGACATCAGCAGGAATCAGGGCGCGACTCCGCTCCTTGCGACGACCGGCAACCCGCCCCCGGGCGCGGTCTTTGAAGCCATCTCGCTCGGTGAAGTCCCGCCCGATAACCTGCCTTTCCTCGTCGGCGAGCGGCTGAATTACGACATCTCTTGGGGGAACTTCGCTTCGGTCGGGAAGGCGAATTTTTCAGTGCGGCGGCAGGGCAAGTTCGGCGACCACCGCGTCTTTGAATTCGTCACCGAGACCGCCAGCACGGGTGCGGCGCGGGCGGTGATGAGCATCAACGACATCTTCACCAGTTATGCCGACGCGGAAAAACTGATGCCGGTGCGAACCGAGCTGCGGCTGCGCGAGGGCAGCCGGGACAAGGAGATCACGGCCGATTACGACTGGGCCGGGAATGCCGTGAAGCTGAGCAACGGGACGGGCGTGGCGGTGAAGCCGAAGACGTTCGATCTGGTTTCGCTCTTTTACGCGGTCCGTGCGGCTGACCTGAAGGTCGGCTCGACTTATACGTTTGATTTCCTTGACTCCAACCACCGCCTGAAATCAATGACCTTCAAAGTCATGAAGCAGGAGACCATCGGCAGCCCGCTCGGCGCGCAGGAGGCGTTGCAGCTCGACATCCTCAGGACGGAAAATCAGCAGCTGATTTCTCAAGCCTGGGTCACCAACGATGCCCGCCGCCTGCCGATTTACATCGCCGTCCGGCTGCGCATCGGCGAACTCCGCTTTCAATTAACCAGCCTGTCAGGGGCGAGATGACCCGTCCCCTGCCGGTGCCCGTTACGCCTCTCTTCCCTCTCTGAACTCACGACCAGCACGATTCCATTCAGCAAATCAGATTATCCGCCAGGGCTTTTCGCCGGGCTTTCAGCAATCCCTCTTCATTGGTAATGCAAATATCCAGATCGCGCAGCAACCCATCCTGCAAACTGTAAATCAGCCCATGGACTGACAGCTCGTGGCCGCGCTGCCAGGCGCCCCGAACTACCGTCGTCTGACAGACGTTGATGGCCTGCTCGATGACATTCAGCTCACACAGTCTGTCGAAACGTTCGTGCCCGTCGGCGATGCCTTCGAGCAGCGCTTCATACTTATCCCTGACGTCCTCGACATGCCGGAGCCAGTTATCAATCAGACCCAGCCTGAGTTTTTTCATCGCGGCTTCGACGCCGCCGCAGCCGTAATGCCCGCAGACGATGATGTGTCTGACCCTGAGGACGTCAACCGCAAACTGAATGACCGAGAGGCAGTTCAGGTCGGTATGCACGACAACATTCGCGACGTTGCGGTGGACGAACATTTCGCCAGGATCGAGGCCGACCAGCTGCGTCGCCGGCACGCGGCTGTCCGAACAGCCGATCCACAAATACTCGGGCGTCTGCTGCCTCGACAGGCTCTCGAAAAAATCCCGCCTTTGCGCGCTGATGCTTTCAGCCCAGGCCCTGTTCCCTTCGATCAGTTTCTCAAGTTTTCGCATCTTCCCTCATGATGAATTGTGATTGATGGGTGAAACTCCCTCGCCCCGGCCCCCACAGAATTTACCAGCCTCGGCAGAAAAAGACGATGGGCCGGACAATTTAGTTGAAAATGGATTTCATTTTTACTAGAATCCATTTCCCTTTTACCGCCGCCATCAGCCGGACCCGGTTGCGGCCTTGCGGAGGACACATCTGAAATGCCTGTTGCCACTGCCGAACATCGCACCATCACGCCCTCATCAACTGATCAGCCCCTTGTTGCCACGCGCAAATTGAAACTGCTGCTCGTCGGTAATCCGAACGTCGGCAAATCGGTCATCTTCGGCTGGCTGACGGGCAAATACGTCACGGTCTCGAATTACCCTGGCACAACAGTCGAAGTCTCGCGCGGCGGGATGCGTTACGGCGGGCGCGACTGGGAAGTGATTGACACGCCCGGCGTCAATTCACTGGTGCCGCAATCCGACGACGAGCGCGTGACGCGCGACCTGCTCATCAATGCAGAGCCCGACCTGATCGTGCAGGTCGCCGACGCCAAGAACCTGCGCCGCACGCTGCTCGTCACCGCGCAACTCGCCCAGTTCGGCGTGCCGATGCTGCTCGTGCTGAACCTGATGGACGAGGCGCGCAGCCGCAACATCGAGATTGATGCGGCAGCCATCAGCGAATTATTCGGCATCCCTGTGGTCGAAACCGTCGCGACCGACGGCGAAGGTCTGGACAAACTGCACAAGCTGCTGGGCCGCGCCAAAGTCCCGAAAGACCCGCTCCGGGAAAAGTACCATCAGATTCTGACCGGCGAGGCGCTCAGAGGCACCGCGGTCGAGAACGGAACGGCGGGCATGCCTTTACCGCTCGCCATCGAGTGGCTGCAAACGCGCGACACTGGCTTGCGCGCCGCAATTGAGCAGGCGCTTGGAAACAACTCAAACGGTTCTGCCAATCACATCGCTGACGCCGGCAGCCGGCTGCGATTGCGAACGCTGACCGCGCGGCTGGAAGAAACTCGAAATGGCTTTCTCGATGAAGCCGTCGCGAAATACAAGAAAGTCCTGCCCGGCGTGGCCGCCGATGCGCAGGAGAGCTTTTCGCTGAAGCTCGCCTTCGCGGCTCTGGCAGCCGGAATCACGCTGTTTCTTTATACCGAGGTCGCGCGCCGCTCGGGCTGGCCGAACCCTTACGATGCGGCGAACGGCTGGATCGAAGGGAGCCTGATCCCGGCGGCGCAGGCATTTTTCGCCCGGCTGCACCTTGGCCGGCTCTTCACACTGCTCTTCGGCACATTCAACGAAGAGAGCAAAGCCTGGGAAAATGGTTTCCTCTACCCGCTCGTCACACAACTGGGGTTGCTGATCGCGCCGGTGATGACCCCTTTCGCGCTGGTCATTCACAGGTCGAAAAGCTTTGCCGAAAAGCTCGGCGCCTGGTCGCGGGACTGGAAAACGGGGGTGCCGGTGCTGTTTGTGGTGCTGCTGCTCATGTATGAATTCGTCGGCGTCATTGGCGCGGGCACACTCGTTGACGCGATTGAAAACAACGTCTTCAACGGGCTGCTCAATCCGGCGTTTCAGGCGATCATCCCGTCCGGATTCATCTACGACTTTCTGGTCGGGCAGTACGGCCTGATTTCGGTCGGCCTGACCTACGGGCTGGCGATCGTGCTGCCGATTGTCACGACCTTCTTCATTGCCTTCGGACTGCTCGAAGACAGCGGGTATCTGCCGCGGCTGGCGATTCTGTCTGACCGCGGGTTCCGCTTTATGGGCCTGAATGGCAAGGCCGTGCTGCCGATGGTGCTGGGGCTCGGGTGCGACACGATGGCGACGATGACGACGCGCATTCTGGCGACGAAGAAGGAGCGCCTGATTGCGACCATCCTGCTCGCGCTCGGCGTCCCCTGTTCGGCGCAACTGGGCGTGATCCTGGGCATTACGGGATCGCTCAGTTACAAGGCGGTGCTGATCGTCTTCGGCGTCGTCGTGTCGCAGATGATGCTGGTCGGCTGGCTCTCGTCAAAACTGATCAAGGGGGAGCGCGGAGATTTTATCTTCGAGATCCCGCCGATCCGCGTGCCGATTGTCAAAAACGTCTGGACGAAGACGCGCCAGCGGATGAAGTGGTATCTGAAAGAGGCTCTGCCGCTCTTCGTGCTGGGGACGCTGATTCTGTTCATCCTCGACCGGCTGCGCGTGCCGACGCCGTGGGGGACGATGAGCGGGCTCGGGTTGATCGAAGGGGCCTTGTCACCCGTCGTCACCGGCGTTCTCGACCTGCCGAAGCAGACGGCGCAGGTGCTGCTGCTCGGCTTCCTGCGGCGCGATTATGGGGCCGCCGGGTTGTTTCAGATGGTGCATGACGGCGTGCTGAGTCCGGTCCAGATCGTCACCGCGCTCGTTGTGCTGACGCTCTTCATCCCCTGCATCGCCAACTTCTTTATGATCGTCCGCGAACACGGGACCCGGAAAGCGCTCTACATCCTCGCCTTCATCACTCCTTTCGCCATCGCCGTCGGCGGCGCGGTGAGCTGGGTGCTGCGGACACTGCACATTCACTTCTAAGATATGCATCAGCGGGTTTCCGAAGAGATAGTCGAAGTCCTCGAAGCGGTCTGGACGAACGAGGAGAAGGGTTCGTCATCGGCTGACCACATTGCGGCGGACGCAAAGACCGAAGTCACCGAAGAGCTGCTCGCCGAATGCGAGCGCGAAGGTTACATCACGCGCAACGGGCGCGCCGAGATCCGCCTGACGGCGCGTGGCCGCCAGACGGCTGAAGAGGTGATCCGCCGTCACCGGCTGGCCGAACGACTGGTCGTTGACGTGCTGGGCATGACCTTGGAAGAGAGCGAAGCTGACGCCTGCGAATTCGAACACCTGCTCGCGCGCGGCGTTACTGACGCGATCTGCACGCTGCTCGGCCACCCGCGCCACTGCCCGCACCACCACCCGATCCCGGCGGGCGACTGCTGCCGCCAGGTTGAAAGCAAATTTGACGCGGTCGTCACCACCGCTGACCGCCTCAACATCGGCGAACCGGCGCGCGTCGCCTACATCAGCGCGCGCAACTTCCCTCGCATTCAGAAGCTCGCCTCGCTCGGCATCTCGCCCGGCGTGCCCATCAAAATTCATCAGCGGTTCCCCAGCTTTGTGATTCAGTGCGAAGAGACGCAGATCGCGCTGGAAGAAGAGATCGCCCGCGACATTTACGTGTGGCGGGATTGAATGCAGCAGCCGTCTTCATCAGAAAAGTAATTCAAAGCATCTGCCCTCTCAGTGTCTGATTCGCCCGTCACTTTCAGCCTCCACCGACATATCCCATCACCGGATACGGCTCCCGCAATAAAAATTTTCGCGGCCTGAGCCTTTTCGTTCCTGCCTGCCGCATGAGTCAGATGAAGTCATTCCAGCTTTTGTAATCAGCGCTCTGCGAAACTGCGGCACGGCAAATGACATCTCTGCCCGAGAGATAAAACAGAATGGAGAAGGTATCCGATGAGACAGTCAAATTTCTTCCGCTTCGCTCTGGCTTTCACGCTCATCGTAGCCCAGCTGCCGCCGTCAGTGCTGGCGCGAGTCGTGCCGGACACGATCACCGGCACTCTCGTCGGGCGCGTCATCAATGCGGATGGGGCGACGCTCCCGGGGGTGCGCATCATCGCGACGAATCAGGAGACCGGTAATCAGCGCGCCACTCTGACCAGCCCGGAGGGCCGTTACCAGATCACCTTCCTGCCACTCGGCGTCTATACCATCGAGGCATGGTCAGAAGGAATGGTCGTCGTCAAGCCGACCAGACAGCCGATCAAGACTGCGCTCAACAAAACCGTCGAGACCGTCCCGGATATCACCCTCGGCCCGACCGCGCCCGCCGCCACGACGCCTCAGCCCGCACAGGCTCAGGTTGAAGAGGTCGGGCAGCTGGTCAACTTAACGGACGCCACGCGCCGCGCCAACACTGATGACCGGACGGCATCGCTGCTGCCGCTCGCAGCCGTCCGGTCATTTGATGAGCTGGCGCTGCTCGCCCCGGGCGTCGCCCCGCCGCCTGAAGTCAAAGGCGTGGCCGGGCCGGGTCTGGGCGCAGGCATCGGCACGGCCGGACAGTTCTCAGTCAACGGCCAGCGCGCCCGCTCGAATAACTTCACCGTGGACGGTTCAGACAATAACGACGAAGACGTTGGTGTCAGGCGGCAGGGCTTTGCCTCGCTGATCCCGCAGAGCATTGAAAGCATCAGGGAATTCCAGATTGTCACGAGCCTCTGGGACGCCGAGCAGGGCCGCAACCCCGGCTCACAGGTCAATGCGGTATCCAAATCGGGGACACGCGAGCTTCACGGGTCGGTTTACGGATTCTTCAATCACGACGCGCTTAACGCGCGGAACTTCTTCGACTACGCTCAGGATCAGGCGCCGGCCAGCTACGCGCTCACGGCCGTTCCCAGATCCTTCGACCCGCCGCCCAGCCCCACGCGCGTCCCGGTCATTCTTTTCGGCCCGGGAGCGCCCGGCGGTCAGGCCGTCAGACTCTCCAACCCGTCTGAGGATAAGGATCACTACCTGCGCCATCAGGACGGGGTGGCGTTCGGGCTGCCATTTTCAAAGAAATATTTCGGTCCGCTCGGTTCGGGCGATCCGGCCAGGACTTTCTTCTTCGGTTCTTTTGAAAGGCAGGAGGTCAGGGCGCGGCAGGAGACGCATTTCTCGGTGCCGACGGTCGAGCAGCGCGGATTCTTCGGCTTGGGGGCGAGCGGCTACAGCATTGATCAGAGCAGGTTCCCGCCGACCTCCGCCGCCGGCGATGCGGTCTTTTCGCTCTTCCCTTTCGCCAATAATCCCATCGGGCCGTATGGCGAGAACACCTTTACTCAGGTCTTGCCGGCCAAGGCGACTGGCACGATCTTCTCGCTTAAATTCGATCACAACTTCACGCTCTTCGGGCCGGAAGTGCGGCACACTCTGACGGGACGCTACAACTTCACCAACGACCGACATGAGGTGCCGGCGGTCGGCGGCGCGATCTTCTCCGGCGTCGAGCCGCGGGTCGGGACGCAGAATCTGTCGCTCTTTCTCAACAGCCAGTTGACTCCGAGGGTCGCCAGTCAGTTGAGGAGCAGTTTCGGGCGCACGCGGCTGCGGTTCGCTGCCCTGCGCAATCCACTCAACCTGCCCTCGCAGTTGATCACCAATGATCCGGTGAACAGCCCCTACCTGCTCAACCGGCTGGTACTGGCCAACTATTCCTCAACTATCCTGGCCCCTCCCGGCTCCGCGCCCTTCCGGTTTCCATTTGCCAGCTACACGACGCTCACTGACGACAGCGGGCAGCTTGCCACCACCGAAGCGTTTCTCGGGCCGGCAGGGCAACTGGTGGTCACGCCCTTCAGCGCGGTCGGGGCAGACACCACGCTCTTCCCGCAGGCGCGCGCCAACAACACAATTCAGGCGGCTGAGACGCTGACGCTCTTTCGCGGCAACCACACTTTCAAATTCGGCACTGACATCCGGCGCACCCAGCTCAACAGCATGCTCAATCGCAACTTCCGCCCGCAGATCGTCTTCGGCGGGGCGCCGGATCTGAGCGGGAGCAGCCTGTTTGACCCGCTCTTTGCCCAGCAGCCCGTGCTGGATTCCTTCCGCCAGCTGACTTTCCGCGTGACGGCGAAAGGGAATCCCTTCAGCCCGACGCCCGGCTTTTACAGCGGTTCGGATCTGGCCGCGCTGGGCGTCCCGACCGGCATCTTCCAGGCGCTGACGACCGGGAAGACCGATACGGCCATCGCCCTGCGCTTCTGGCAGCAGAACTTTTTCTTCAACGACAACTGGTGCATCAGGCACGGACTGACATTGGATTACGGACTGAGGTATGAATACAACAGCGTCCCGCGCGAGGCGAACAATCGCATCGAGCAGACCTTCAGCGGCAGCAACCTGCCGGCGCCCGATCCTTCGCTCAACCTGCGCCTCCGTTACCCGCGACTGCCCGACAGAGTTGTCGCGTCACAGCAACTCGTGAGCGCCTTCGAGGTTTCGCGCCGGGCGCTGGAACAATTCCTGGACGGGCGCGAGGGCATCTATGACCCGGACCGAAACAACTTCGGGCCGCACATCGGGTTCGCATGGGATCCGTTTGCCTCAAGCAGCACGCAGGCGGGCAAAACGGCCGTGCGCGGCGGCGCGGGAATTTATTACGACCTCGCGCTCGGCAACGTCGTCAGCCAGTCGCGCAACGTCTTCCCGAACTTCATCCCGTTCAGTCTCGATTCCAGCACTTTCGACATCACACAGTCATACGTCAAGCCGCCGCCGGGCTTCCCATCTAAGGGCTTGCAGAACGTCTTCAATCCATTCTTCAGCATCTTCGGAACTCAGGGGAGAGTCTGCCCTGACGTCACAGCCGAGGGCCTTTTCGGGTGTACGCTGCTGACCAAAGACGGGCGGCTGAACGTGATCGCGCTGCCGCCGGGGGCCGTGGTTCCGGTCCTGGGCGTACTCTTCGATTCGCCTGCGCTGAGCGGCCAGCCTTCAGGTTCGGGCCTGGCTTTCACGCTGCCTGACCGCCACCTGCGCTCGCCTTATGCCCTCCACTTCAACCTTCAGTTGGAGCGGGAATTATCGAGTGACTACCTGGTCAATGTGGCCTACGTCGGCACGCGCGGGATCAGGTTGACGCGCTTCCGCACCCCGAACGGCGGATTGAATTCGCTGCTCGTGCCGTTCGATATTCTCGGCCTGACGCTCGACCGCGAGCGCGAGAAAAGGGCGCTGCCAGCCATCTCCCTGCCGCCGCTGCCCGGGAAGAATTTCTTCTACCGCCCGACTCCGGGCCTCGGCGCATACACCGTCTTTGATTCATCCGCCGCATCGAACTATCACTCGTTGCAGGTCGGCGTAACAAAGCGGTTTTCCAAAGGGTGGCAGATGAGTGGCACTTACACGTGGTCGCATGCGATTGACGACGTGTCGGACGTTTTCGATGTGGCGGGCGCGTACAACCTGCCGCAGGACGACAGTAACCTGCGGGCCGAGCGCGGCAACGCGAATTTCGACATCCGTCACCGCTTCGTCCTGAGTACGATCTCGCATCTGCCTTTCCTCGCGCGCTTCGACAACGCTGCCGGGGTCAGAGGACTGCTGCTGGGCGGCTGGCAACTGGCGCAGGTTTCGACCTTCCAGACGGGCCAGCCGTTCACCGTGAACACTAGCTTCGATATCAACCTCGACGGAAACCTGACCGACCGGATTGATACGCTCAACGGTCTGGAGGTCAGTGACGACAGACAGCAGCGATTGCGCCTCACCGCGCCGCTCGCGACGGCGCTGTTGCCGCAGGACAACGGCCGGTTCACGCTGAGAGACGGACGGGTCGGGCGCAACACTTTCCGCGGCAGTGGTGTATTGAAAACCGACCTCACTCTGATCAAAAACTTCCGCGTGAAGGAAGGCTGGTCGTTCGTGCTGCGGATCGAAGCCTTCAATCTTTTCAACCGGACTCACTTCGGCCTGCCCGTGCGCATCCTCGAAGCGCCGGCTTTCGGACGCTCGGTTGACACGTCCGTCAATCCGCGACAGGTGCAGTTCGCGCTCAAGTTTGCTTTCTGATCGATGGAGTAAAGGTGTGAAGTGCTGGTGATGACGGATCGAACGCGGCGGCCCTGCTCAATCCGGGATGTAACGCGGCAGTTCCGGCAGCAGCTGATTGACGAAATCCATGCCCTCTTTCAGCGCCGCCTCTTCGCCCGCAGCACCCTCATTAATCGGCAGCATCACGCGCACCAGTGCGCCGTCAGTCCGCTGGCGCGTGACCGCGTCCTTCACCGTGTAGATCATGCCCCAGTACTCACTCGCTACGGCGCGGCCACGCCCCTGATACCAGTAGAGCGTCAGCATCCGCGCGTTGTCCTTGGTGATGACGAACTGATTGATCAGGCCCTGACCGGCGGAGGGCGCGGCAGTGACGCCCAGGCTCGCGCGCCGCTCCATCACCCACCCGGCCCCGGGCAGACAGTTCTGCGGCGAATGGTAGGTGCTGCCGTTGCGCTGGCTGGCGAAATAGCCGATGAAGAGAAACGCCGGCAGGCCCTGGGTATTGAGGTATGTGCGTTGCAGGTAGTCGTCAGGTTTGAGAACTTCCAGGGTGCGCGCGTCGAGGGTTTCGGTCTCTTTCTCACGCCATGAGCCGAGTTGTTTTGGCAGCCCTTCGAGCGCGGCGCGCGGGGGGACTTTCTCCTGCTCGCGGGCCTGCACCAAGTAATTGACCCAGGTGCCCGCGAGCAGCAGGAAAACCAGCATTGAGGCGAAGGCGAGGTTCTTTTTCATCACGGATTCCCGCGCCTCAGTGCCCGGGATGCGGGCCACTACGGTGCGGCTGAGTTCGGATTCTTTTCTCAAACTCGGGGTCATGGGAGAGCCGGATAAGGTTGATGATTACTCGTCCCGGTCAGACACTCTGAACACGCCTTCGGCGAAACAGCCGCTCGGCAAAATTCATCAGCCGCGATATTGCCATAATCAGCAACAGCGCGACGACGAAAATCAGCCAGCCGGAAAACCCGTGCATAAAACCTTCCGCCGCTTCGGGCCCCCACCGGTTCGCCATCAGCCCGGTGCCGGCGACGCGCGCCGCGTTGGCGATGATCGCGACCGGGACGACGGCGGCCACGATCGCGATCCGCCGCCACCACTTCTTCTCGGTGAAATAAGCCCACGTTACGGCTAGCGTCGTGAGCGTCATGAGCGAACGGATGCCGCTGCACGCCTCGACCACCTGCAGCTTCATGCTCGCCAGTTCGATGACGTTGCCTTCGCGCAGCGCCGGGATTCCGAACTGGCGAATCGCCCACGTCGCGTAATCCGAGGCGATCAGTTGCAGCGGGAAGGCGATCCTGTTGAAGATGGTGGTCGGGATCGGGATCGCCAGCAGGAAAAGCCCGATGGGGAAGGCCAGCAGACGCAGGTGCCGCCAACCACCGAAGTAGAGCGTCAGCCCGGCGAGCGCGACGACGAACGAGACGCGCGAGACGTAATAAATCGCCCCCACCAGACCGGCGACAAGCAGCAGGACGGCGGCCAGCATAGTCACGCTGCCGGCCAGGCGCCGGGGCTGGTCCGCCAAAGTGAGCAGGCGATCCCGGTTCGTCCAGATGATGTATCCGCTGATGAAAGGGATGAGAAAGCCGTGCGAGTAGTTATCATCAACCCACCAGTCCTGAATGAGCCGCCCGAGGACTCCGCCGTAGAGCCACAGCAACGCCAGCCCAATCGCCCCCGCTCGCAGCAACCCTGTTGAATCACGATTGACTTCCTGCACGACGCTCCTGTCGGTCGGGGGCAGACCGTTTGCTCCGGCGGCGAAAATAACGATTTTTGTCACCGCCCGGTTGCGGAATTTGGCATTCGCGCTGCGACCGGCAGGCTGTAATCACGCAACGCGGGCATCACCTTAACAGAAAAATCACGCCGGGAAAACCACTGCCGCCACAACCTGAGACTTCAACCCAAACTTCACGAAACACTTCCAGGGCGATGATGAAGTTTCACTCCGCGCCCGAGATAAGGCCGCGCGCAACCAGAATGACCGAGGCCCCCGGATGGCACGCGGCTTGTAAAGATACCTGGCGTGTGAGTTTGATGTGCTTTGCAGCCGGTATCGTCCACCTTACCAGACCAGTCCGGCAGACGATACCGGCCGCTTGTTTCATTCGCTCTTTTATTCAGTCATATTTGCTTTACCAGCTCGGACGAAGAAGCTTTGGCTGTTTCGTTCGTCACGTGCGGCGTAGTCGGAACGGGGCACTGGCTACGCCGCATTCACGTTTCTGCTCCGAATAAGCATCCGAGTTCCACCGACAAAGGCAACCTCGCAGCGATGCGAAGACGCAGATTTCGAGTCTCAGTCCGGACTTGTTCCGGCGCCGAGACGGTCGAATGACCGAAGTGGAAACTGTCTGGACGACGGCTCGCACGTTACCGGGCCGCGCCAGAGTACGAGCGCAACCGAAAAAGCAATGCCGGCCGAAAGAAATCTGATCGCAACCTGACAGGGAGATTCACCGTCATCCGGACGCTGAGATTCCCTTTTCGCATTTTCAGGCTGGCACGTCAAAGTCCGACCCCGGAACTTTCAATCCTCCCTTCGTTGCGCCCTGTCACCTCCACCACGACCGCCTGCCATCCCCTGACGCGCGCCTCGTCGCGCCGTCAGTAGGCCGCAGCTACGTCATCCGACAGCCTGTCATCGTCCGGGACTCGCCCAGGAACCAGCGCGATGTCTGACAGGTTTGCTCCATTCACCCCGTTACCGACCTCGTTCAGCCGGCAGCGGAAGCCAACAGGCAACAGGCGCCGGGCAGAATCAATTGCCCGGCGAGGCGGCTGGCTCCGGGCCCTGCTTCCGGCGGCGATCATTTCGTTTTGCGTCGTCTCTGCCTCACTGGCGCAATCGCCCGGCCTGAGCATCCCGATCAAAGTAAACAGCGCTTCCCTGCCAGTCACCATCGGCGTGCCGCTCGGCGAGGCCGCGGACGTGCGCGACGCGGCGCAACTCGGCGTGACTGACCCGAATGGAGCGCCCGTGCCCGCGCAAATGCGCGTGCTGGCGCGGTGGCGCGGCGCGGCCACGGATACCAGCAAGCCGATCAAATGGGTGCTGGTTGATTTCAAACCTTCAGTCACTGGTTCATACCGGCTCACGAGAGTATCGGCTCAGGCCACGCCGCCTGTTCTTTCGGTCAGCAGTTCGGCCGACAAAATTCTCGTCACCACGTCACGTCTCGGCCTTGAAGTGTCAGGGCAGGGCAACTCCCTGATCACGGGCTTCCGGCTGGATGGAACCAGTCAGCTCCGCGCGCCGGTGACGGTGAGCGCCACGGTGCCGCGCGGCGGGGTGGTGGTGAGGATGGGCAGCAGCAGTGAAGCACTGTACCTGAATGACGCCAGCCTGCTCAATCCCGGCGAGATGGTGCGCTTCGAACACCGCGCGAATCTGACGTGGGAGACGGCAGGCTTCACCAGGCTCTATGTCAACGATGCGACCCTGCTCCCGGGTCACCGCTACCTGCTCGACGAAGGCACGCCGCGTCAGGAAGAGGTAATGGTGAGCGCCTCTGCGGATGGGCAGCTGACGTATGACGCCCCGCTCAAATTTAATCACCCCGCCGGCTCGACGATCCGTGATCTGACGGTCGAGCAGGACACGGCGACCATCAAATCAATTTCGGGCCAGCTCGTGCAATTCGCCGCGCCGCTCAAACAGACACACTCAACTAAAGAGCGGCTGAACGTCATCAGTCAGGGCGGCAATTCGCCGGTGACTGCTTCTGCCGTCATTGACCATGCGTCAGTCGAAGAGGCCGGCTCGCTCCGCACGGTCATTCGACAGGACGGGCATTTTGTTTCCGCGACGCCGGGGATCGTCGGGCGGGTGTTGCCCGATGTCAGCTTCACCGCACGTTACTACATTTATGCCGACCAGCCGTTCATCCGCGTGCGCCTGCGGCTCGTCAATCACGGGACGTATGGGTACGGCGCGGATCGCGCGCAGCAGCCCCCCTTCGCGCAGCACGCGCTCGTCCGCAGCCTCTCCGCCTTCTTCCCGACCGTGAGCGCGGGCTCGGGCAGTCTCAGTGTTCTCACCGCCGCCGACGCTCACGCTCGGGTGGCGGCCAGGCAGAGCGGCGCCACGCTCGCCGCCGGGGCCTTTGAGATTTCGGCCCCCGAATTCGCCGAGAACTTTCCGAAGGCGATGAGCGCGAATTCGGGCGGGCTGCGTTTCGACCTGCTGCCCGACGTGGGCAGCGATCATAACTTTGAGGGCGGGCGCGCAAAGACGACGGATTTTTACCTCGGCAGGCAGACGGGCGCGGCGATGGCGCTGACCAGTTCGTCCGCGGCCACACTCGACCCGGCTTACATGGCGAAAACCGGCGCCGTCCGCCCGGCCATGATCGAGCGACGTGCCTGGTCGCAGGTTTACCAGCAGGACGCCGAACTCGGCGAGGCGGCTGCCTCAGCCGAGCGGCTCTTCGCCTCGGCTTACGCCGTAGAGGCCTGCGAAGGCGACAGCCACCAGCCGCCGCAATCGATCTTTGAATACCGGCTGCGCGGCGAGTACGGCGAGCATTTCGGCTGGCAGAATTTCGGCGACCTGGCGTGGGGCGATGGCTACGACAATCTGCATTACGACCTGCCGTACCAGCTGCTGCGCGAACACCTGCGCACAGGCGACGCGCGGGCCTGGCAGATCGGCAGCGAGATGGCGCGTTACCGCGCCGACTGGGGCCATTACCACGCGGACGATTACTGGGACAGCTGGCACGCGCTCAACCTGCGTGGCCTGTCCTTCTATGAAAAAGGGGCGCACGGCAGTTACCGCGAACCGGTCTTCTCGCACCACTGGATCGAGGGCCTGTGGCTTTACTGGGCGCTCACCGGCGACGAGGCGGTTCACGAATCGGCGGTGGAAGCGGGCGACGCCGTGGAGCGATTCAACTTCACTTACGATAACGTGCTGAGCTGGAACGAGCCCCGGATGGCCGGCTGGCCCGCGCTCGCGATGGTCGTCGCGTGGCGTTACAGCGGCGACCTCCGTTACCTCGTTAAAGCGCGCGACCTCGTTTACCTGCTCATGCAGACCGAAGAGGATTTCGGGCGCAAGGGCTATTACAGTGCCGGCAACGACGCGATACAGCCGCTGATGTGGAGCGGCTACTCGCAGCTCGGCGTGATCGAGTTCTGGCGCGAAACCGGCGACCAGCGCGTGGCCGCGTTCATCGTGCGCGTCGCCGACTGGGTACTCGGCAAAGGCGGGCTCTCCCCCGTGCTGCTCGGCGGTGAGCGGCTGGTTGACGGCAGCTATCGCCCGCTCGGGACATCAATCTACTGGACGCCCGATAAGCCCGGTGAAAATGTGATCACCGGTCTGGGGATGATGCATCTGCCGGTGTTGACCACGGCCGCACGCATCACCAACCGCGACGACCTGCGCCGGCGCGCGCGCCAGCTCTTCCGCGACGTCACCTTCTACCGCGATTTCGCAGAAGGCCCGCTCCCGCCAGCCAGCCGGTCAACCATCAATTTCCGCTCGTCTTATTTCGCGGCCTCGTCCCCGAAAATTTACGGCCAGACCGGCTTGGCAATAGCCGATTACCTGGCGGAACTGAACGGCTCGATTACGCTCGCGCAGGCCGTGCCCGCGCTGCCCGCGCCGAAGCCCGTTTCGACGCCGATCACCCCGAACCCCACGACGCCGGTCTCGTGCCTCGGCACCATGGCTTTTTCGGGCCTGACCAACGTGGCGCTGCACCGCCCGGCCTCGGCTTCGAGCGTGCATCTGTGGGGCGACGCGACCGACGTGCCCGGCGCGGCCAACGACGGGCTGATGGAGGTCCCTGATGGGCGCCACTCGCTCTGGCATTCGGAATCGAACACCAGGCGGCTCGAATGGTGGCAGGTGGATCTGGAACAGCCCACCCGCATCAGCGGCCTCGAAATTCTCTTCCGCACCGACATGAGTCAGGCCAACACGCGCCGCAACTTTGAAGTGCGCGCCTCCAACGACCCGACCTTTGCGACTTCGACGCTGCTCGCCGCACAGGGGCCCGAGCCGCACCCGTTCCGTCAGGCGTGGCAGGCCAGAGTCAGCGACGCCAACACGTACCGTTACGTCCGCGTGCGCAAGACCGGCATTGATGCCGACGAATACGGCGAAGAGTATTTCAACCTCTCCGAAGTGCGCGTCTATGCGGCCGAGTCGAACGCGAGCTATACGGGCTCTTCCACCGACCCGATTTCTGTGGCCGAACTGAGGTCGAAGACGGTGATGGTGGGGCAGACGCTCAGCTTCACGCTGATGAAAAACAGCCCGTGCGGGCAGCCGGTCAGACACACCGTTTACGGCCTGCCGAAGAACGCCGCCTTTGACGGCGACACGGGCGCTTTCACGTTCACGCCGTCGGACGAGCAGGCCGATCAGATGTATCAGGTCTCCTTCCGCTCGGGCGACGCGAGTTCCGAGATCACGACCAGACTCGACATCGCCGTGATCCGGCCGGGAGCGCCGCGCGTCACGATGCTCGCCCCGGCCGGGGCCGCGCGTCTGGTGATGAACGAGACCGCGCTGGTTTCGTGGGCGACCGAGGCGACGTCGCCGGTCACGAAATATCAGGTCAGGCTTTCGACCGACGGGGGCGCGACCTGGCCCCGGCTGATCGCCGAACTGCCGGGCACTGCGCAGCAGTTCGCGTGGAAAATCCCAGACTCGTCGCCGGAACTGCGCAGGTCGCTGGTGAGACTGATGGTGACGGCGATTGATTCAAACAATCGCATCGGGATTGACTGCACGCATGAAGATTTGCAGGTCGCCGCCTCGATGACCGTCACGTCCTCTGCCAGTTATCGCCGCGAGACGCTGGCCGCGGGCGCAATCTGCACGGCCTTCGGCGGCGAACTGACCGGCGACGGCACGGCGGTGGCCGACCGGCTGCCGCTACCTTACGAAATTCGCGGGACCAGAGTGCTGATTACCGACAGCCAGGGCCGGCAGTTCCAGGCCCCGCTCTTCTACACCAGCCAGTACCAGATCAACTTTCTGCTGCCCGAAGAGGCGGCGCCGGGCGAGGCCGTCGCGACCGTCATCTCCTCGACCGGTGAGGTTTCCGAAACGAGGATCAACGTGGTCGCGGTCGCGCCCGCACTCTTCACCGCCGACGCGAGCGGCGGGGGCGAGGCCGTGATGATCTCGACGACCGACGGCGCGCGTTACGAAGCGGGTGCCGTGAAACAGGTCCCTGGCCGCGACGTTTACGTCGTACTGTTCGGCACGGGCTGGCGCGGCGCGAACGCCGGAGTGAAAACCCCGGTCACGGTCGAAATCAATAACGTCACGGTGCCCGTCCTCTATGCCGACAGGCAGCCGGGATACGCCGGGCTCGATCAGATCAACTTCCTGCTGCCGCGCAATCTGCCGGCGGGGGCGCATTCACTGGCCGTCAGAGTCGGCGGCCTCGTGAGCAACACAACGGTGATCCGCGTCTACTGATCACCGGTTCCGGGCTTGAAATCCTCCATCAGGACAGGGCAGGTCTGAGGCGGGGATTTCGAGGGGAGCGCGTCGTACTATGGGCAGGCGGCGCGCTCTTTTATTTAAGGCAAAAGTAAAAAGGTAAAAGGCAAAAGTCAGAATGCCGAGTGGCGCCGGGATTGACCAGGGTCGCCCTTCTTTCTGACTTTGCCTTTTCACTTTTTCCCTTGCCCGTTATGCGAATTTGGCCGCGAAGTAGAACAGGAGCAGTAGCAGGACGAAGCCCAGCAGGAGCAGTGAGGTCACGATGACCAGGTGGTTGTGCCGGGGATTGACTGTCGCGGGAAAGGCGCGGGTGAAGAATGCCTTGCTGTTACCATCGCGGGCGGCAACGGCGGCTTTGCGGGGGGGGAGATTTTTTGAAGCTTCGACTCCGGAGTGATCGTGTCTGAGCGCCGGCTGCGGCGGGCGAGTCCTGGAGGCTTCAGCCGATGAGGGCTCAAAAAGCGTGCGCTGTTCGGCCCTGTTTCGCGCCCGCACGCTCTCGCCCGGCACTACGGGGACGACCGCCGTATGGTCGCCCGAGGGGTCCCTGATTTCCACCGTGGTTGAAAAATCGTCGGGTCGGGGCGAGGCCGCGCGCTTTTCTTCGACCGGCTGCGGAGCCGGAGGCGGCGGGGCCGCATTGAAACGCTGTCGCACGAGGGAGCCGCACCCGTTGCAGAATCGCGCCGTGTCTCTGATCTGCTTTCCGCATTCCTGACAAAACATAGCCGTCGGTGATCAGTGGATCACTCTTTCTCCTCAATCAGTCTGGCAACCTGTTTTTCGAGCGCGCGCCAGTTGCCGGCGCCGCGGCGGATCGCGCGTATTTTTCCCTTGCGATCCACCAGCACGATGGTCGGCAGCGAAATGACGCTGAAGTGATCATCATTCGTCAGGTCATCCTCCCTGCCGACGGCGATCGGGTGCCTGACGTCGTAACGTTTGACGAATTCCTGAAGACTTTTCCACTCCTGCTCCGGCTTCAGGTCGTCTTCCTTGTCCGAGCGCCCGTAAAAACGCGTGATGCTGATGGTCACCAGGTCCTGACTGCCGTATTTGTCCTCGAGGGCGCGCAGGCGCGGGAAAGCTTCCGCGCTCGGGGCGCTCCACATCGCCCAGAAATGCAGGATCACAACCTTCCCCTTGAAATCTTCCGGCTTGTAAACCGTCGCGCCCAGCCACCGCTGGAGGGCGATTGACGGCGAATTGCTGTTGATCAGGTTCGCGGCCACCAGTTCCGACTGGAAGACTGAGAGCATGCGCGGCGAGGCGAATCTGGATCTTTCCACCTGGCGGCGGAATTCCGCCGCCTCGTTAGTCCTGCCGACGCGGTGGAGCGAAACAATGACCAGCGAGGCCAGTGCGGCCTGATCGTGGTCACGCGCCTCACGGTTGAGCGGATCCATCATCTCGATCTCGCGCTTCCCCAGTTGGAACATCAGCATGTAACCCGCCCGCGCCTGCCTCGCGGTCTTTTCGTACTGCCCAAGGTTGTGATAAGCCGTCGCCAGATCCTTGTGCAGCGCGATCCTCGCAATCAGCAGCGGGACGTAGCTGCCGCGGTAGAGTGGCATGCTGCGTTCGAGCGTTTCGAGCGCGGCCGTCGCCTCGTCGAACTTTTCGACCTCGATCAGGCAGCGCACCTGACTCGCCATCGCGTTCAGGCCCTTCTCGCCCTTCGGCGCGCCGCCGAGATAACCGCGCCAGGCATCGGCCGCCGGCTGGAACTGCTCGGCCCGCTGGTATAGGGAAGCCAGCGCATAGAGTTCATCACCCTTCCAGTCCGCGACCCTGTAGCCGGCGGCGCGCTCCGCGGCAAACCGCACAACTGAATCCAGCCTCGCCTCAAGTTCCTCCGGTTTGATCTTTCCGCTGTCAAGCTCACGGTCAATCGCCTCGGCCATTTTGTTGACCTGCTTCAAGGCCTCGGACGGCTTCGGCTGATCGGCCCGCGCGGGCGCAGCAATCCCCGCGAGTAAAAACGCGACCACAATCATCAACACAGTCGAGATTGCACTCGGCAGCCTGCCTGACGAACGAATGGATAATTCTTGTTTCAGCATAACTCAGCAGGAGGTAACTGGCGACGGCGAAATCATTCTATGCACTGCCGGAGGGAGTGGCAAGGCAGAGGGACCAAAAGGTGAAAGACGCTGCCCGCGGCAGGAGTGCCGCCCCTTTACAGGCGTGGCCCCCGACGCTGGACTTTCAGGTAATCCTGAAGGTCCCAGTAAGTGTCGGGGTGCATCCGCATGCTGTCGTACAGAAAACGCGCGAAGCGTTTGAGGCTGGTGATGAAGGCCTTCTCTTCGCGCGGGCTGATCCGTGCGCCGGTGATGAAATCTTCCAGGTCAATCACTCTGAAGTCGAGCAACAGGCGTGGCGGCGTCTGTTCGAGCAGCCAGCGGGCAAAAGTGGCAAGGTTATCCGCGTGCTGCCCGACCACCTTCGGGCTCAGGCCGGATTTATAGAGCGCCTTCTGAAATTCCCCGAGCAGCCGCTCATTCCGCGCCCGCAGACTTTCCCTGTCCGACGCCGAATCCGCAATCCCCTTCTGAATCCCCAGCGAGGTGATGATGCCCTCGCGCTCCCGGGCGTCACGGAAAGCGAGGTTCAGGCTCTCGCGGTAGCCTTTGCCGAAGTGGATGTTGTAAGGGGCGAGCAGGCTGTCGTAAATGATCCGGTCTTCGTAAGGCAGCAGCACCGCCTCAACCAGCATGGGCAGGTACGGCGGAATGACTTCTGCGATTGGCGAGACCAGCCCCAGCACGCCGTAAGCGCGGGCCGGGTCGCCTTCGTCGAGGAAGATCGAATATTTTTTGAGATGGCGCAGGATGAAGAATCGGCCGGCGACCCGGTGCCGCCAGCCGGCCGCGAGCGCGAGGTCATCTGATGTAAGGGCGGCGGGGTTTTCGGCGAGGAAACTTTCGAGCAGCGCCTCATCCGCCCACAGGGCGCCTCGCAGCGTGGCGGCCTTGTCCGGCGGCAGTGATCCGACTTCCGGCGCGGCGGGCAGGTCATCAACCAGGTGAAGCTGCTCGTTGACGTGGCGCAGCGCAGCCCACCAGATACGGTAATAACGCTCGGTCTCTTCAGGGCTCAGAGTCACGATGCGATCCTTTGTTCAGGCTTTCCCGGGAATCGTTTCAACTCGCCGCTATGCCCCGGTATAGTACGCCTCCCGAAAGAGCCTGAGCAACTGATCGCCCGCCCCTCACTTCGCACAGGACCCAATCCCGGTTCCGGCTGAAGCTTTCGTGGCCCCGGCAGAACCGCTGCCTGGCGGGCCGGATTGTGCGACCCCGGGGTTTTGCCCACACTCCTCGTTTCTCCGGCCCTTCCCTTTCCAGAGTCCGCCCCTCACCTCGTCGTGGTCATTGATGAATTTCATGAGCCGGTCGGGGTTGATCCTGACCTGCAACGCCACGGCCTCGTGCTGCTCGAGCGTCACGATCATCAGCTCCACGTCGTCTTTGTTCGCCTTCGAGAAGATGTAGACGCGCTCGCCGCCGCGCCGCGAATTGACGCGCACGAGCGGCTGCCACTGCTGTTCGAGCGCGCCGCGCATCACCTCTTCAAACTTCGTGTCCCCGACGGCGTCCGAAAAATCCTGATCCTCAAACACCGCGAGCTTCAGGCTTTTGACCCCAGCCGGGCGGATGATCTTCACGGCGAAACCGGCGAGGCCGAGAAACGGGATGCGCGTGCGTCTGGCGCGGTAATGCGTCTCGATGTGCCTGACAATGGAATCGAACCCCTTGTCTTTCGCCGGGACTGCGTTGCAGGCGATCAGCAGCATCAGACCGAGCATGAGAGCCCGCGCGCAAAGTCGCTTTGTGGTATTCATCAGGTTCACTCCTTCTTTGATTTGCCGTGGCGACCGATTCCCAGCCGGGGGATGCCGAGGTGGCCTTCCAGCTGGCTGAGTTTTTCGAGGTCAATCGGGCCGACGATGTTGACGACGGTCAGCTCCTCCGGCTCGGCCGCGATGATCGCCAGACCGACGATGTTGTCGCCCTGCATGCGGGTGAAAACGTCAACGTTCTCGCCGCCGCGCCGGCTGCGCACGCCGACGATCCGCGACCAGCCGGGCGCGCGCAACTGCGAGCGGAGCGGCTCAAGGTCGGCTTCGGAATACTCGCCGGCCTTGTCGAATTCAAAGACTCTGACGTAGACGCCTTTCAATGCGAGGATCAACTCCTTGACCTTCGCCTCATCAGGATTTTTGTCGGAGAGTATCCTCGCGGCGAGTCGCAGCAGCTTTTCATCGAGCGAGACTTCCACCGCCTCGGCGGCTTTGGCCGCGAGCTTGTCGAGCTGGCTGATTTCAAGCTTCGCGTCCTGCGCCCGAGTGGTGAGAGCCGAGCCAATGACCAGCCATAAAATCACGCCGATGAGCTTCCCTGCCCTGCCCACAGCCAGCTTCATAAATTTCCCCCTCACCCCGCAATCGCGGAGCGCCCGGGAGCGTGAGCGTCCCGCTCGCCAGGCATGGATTCAGCGCCACTTGAGATTCGCTCGGGCCGTGATTTCATGCCTGGCGAGCGGGACGCTCGCGCTCCCGGGGTAAGTCGCCCTCGTCTCAACGCTCTGACTTATGCCCATGCATCAGATCATTTGTCAGATCATTTGTCGTAATAGCCGCGCCGGGTTTTCGCCACCACCCCGTCGCGGCTGACGCCGACATTGATTTTGCGGAATTCGCCGTTGCGTTTTGCGCCTTCCGGCGAGTATGCGAGGCTGTAGAACTGGTGCAGTTCAGCCGCCACGCGCCGGTAGACGTCATCCAGATCGTGATCGCCCTTCGCGGTGAAAACCACCCCGGAGGTCTGTTCGGCCAGCGCGCTCAACTGCTCGCGCGCCGTCTCGTGAGGCCGCCTGATGTCTTCAAAGACGCGCGCGCGGATTTGCGCGCCGATGTCCGAGTGGCCGGACGAGATGGCCCTGAGCCTCGCCTTCTGCAATCGCTCGTCGAGTTTTTCCAGATCACGGTCAAGGTGGATCGGGTAGATGATCGTGTCCTCTTCCGCCGCGCGCGCCAGCAATTCATCGAAGGTGTGTTCGGTCGACTCCCTCCCGTGCCTGAGCAGCGATTCATCAATCCCGTCGGTCAGGACGACGATTGCTTTGCGGGGTTCGCGGACGCGGTCGAGTAAGTCGAGCGTCTTCCACATCGCGTCATAAAAAGCCGTGCCGCCTTCGATCCGCCCGATCTTGTCGGCCAGGCCCTTGAGCCATGCGCGGTCGGTCGTGAAATCCGAAAGGGCGTAAAACTTCCGCGTGAAGGCCGCGAGCGCGACGCGGTCGTTCGGCCCTAGAGAGTCAATGAACCGCTTCGCCGCTTCCGCCATCACCTGGCGGCTGCCTTTTGTGCTGCCGCTCAAATCGAGCAGCAGGACGAGGTGAACCGGGGCCGTGACGGGCGTGAAGTGCGTGATCTCCTGCCGCACGCCGTTTTCGTAGACCGCGAAATCTTCCCGGCTGAGGTTCGAGACCGGCTGGCCGCTTTTGTCCAGGGCTTTGACATTCAGGTTGACGAGCGAACTGTCAACCCGGATCGTATCCTTGTCCGGCGGCTTCACCTTCACTTCGTTCGCGACCGGCTGAGCCGACGGATTGATTTCGGCATTCGGCGTTTCATCCGCCGGTTTCGCGCCGTTCAAAACGGGGTGCGACGCGGGCGGCGGCTGGGACTGGTTGCCGACTGGCGGGGGCGCTGTACTGCGACTGAGTCGCGCGAGTTCATCAAGGCTCGAGACGTTTCCCCTGCCCGAGACTGCTGCCATCCGCGCGTCATCCCTGAATCCGCCGATGAGCGAGTTGCCGAGCAGCTCTGGGTTACCCAGGTATTTCATCGCCGCATCGGGGTTGAGTTTCGCTTCGACGACGAAAGCCGAGCGCGACTCAAAGATCGTGACCGCGAACTGAACATCCTTGCCCGAAGTTCTGGCGTAGATGTAGGACCGCTGCTCGCGCGAGCGACTCTGCACGAGCGGCTGCCAGCCTTTGGTGTAAGCCTCGCGCATCACGCTCGAAAAGGGTACGGATTCGGGGCGGGACGAAAAATCCTGATCCTCGAAGATCGCGACCTTGAAGCCTTTGACCCCGGCCGGGTGGACGAACTTAACCGCAAAGTTCGCCACACCGAGAAACGGGATGCGCTTGCGTCTGGCACCGTACTGCTTCTCGATGTGTTTGACGATGGCCTTGAACTCCTTGTCTTTCGCGGGCGTGGTGAGCGCCGGCAGAAGCATGGTCGCAAGCAGAATTACAACGCTGAAGAGATGGCGCTGACGGGGAAGCATCATTTGTCTCCTTTAGGGTATCTCCTGACTCCCACTCCGCTCCAGTCGAAATCAATGTTGGGCAGCCCGAAATGGCCGCGCAGTTCGCCGATCTTTTCCGGGTCAATCGGGCCGACGATGTTAACGACGTAAAGCTCCCTCGGCGAAAAGACGATCACGCCGACGCCCGTGATCACGTCGTTCTGCATCATCATGTAAACCTCGGCGTTGTCGCCCTCGCGCCTGCTGCGCACGCCAACGATGCGTTCCCAGCCCGGCGCGTGCAGCTGCGTCCGCACCTTCTCGATGTCGGCTTCCGAATACTCGCCGTCCCTGTCGAACTCGACGCCCTTGACGTAGACGCCTTTCAGGGCGCCGACGATTGCCTTGATGGCGGCCTCATCGGGCTTGCTGCTCGAAAGAAACTTCGCCGCGAGTTTGATCAGCGACTCGTCAATCGTGACGTCCACCGTTTCGGCGGCTTTGGGGAAGAGGGTGTCGAGGTGGTCAATTTGCAGCTTCTGCGCGGAGGCGGGCACGGCCGCGCAGAGCGCGATGAGCAGGGTGAGGAAAATAAGCCTGTGTGCAGATGATTTCATAATTCTCCTTTTGTGATTTACTGAGAGCGGGTACTGTATCGGCATCCCGACTACTGACCACTGCCGGCAGCCGCGTCTTTGACCCTTTTGGCGTGGATGGGGGTGAACTGATCAATGATGATCTCATTGACCTCACCCTTCTCGTCTTTGACGAAGATCAGGCGGCCATCCACCTCCTGCCAGAAAAACGTGTCGGCCTTTTCGGGGAACAGCTCGCGTTTGACCCGCCCGGTCGTCTGGCCGAAGAGCTTGTCGCCCTCCCGCGTCACGGTATAGCTCTGGCTGGCGTTGATCTCGTAGCGCCCGACGTATGCGTCAAACAGCTTCGGGTCAACTTTCGCGACAGCCGGCTTCTCGATGACGAAATCCATAAAGCCCATCATCATCTCGTCGTAAGTCGGCTCGCCGTAGCGCACGGCCTTCGTCGGGTCGGGGTTAAATTTGTTCCGGCCTGAGTTGTCGAAGTGCGCCGTGACGACGATGCGGCTGTTGCGCGGGATCAGGATCGGCGTCTTGAAGGCATAGTTGGTCTGCCACGCGAAACTGTAATTCGGCACACTCAGCAGCACCTGCTCGCGCCCGTCGGGGTAGATGACTTTGTATTCCATCGCCGCGCCCCGATAGTGCATGTGCGGGGCGAGCGACGAGACTCTGAGGTCCTCCTTCGGCATCCAGCACGAGGTGACCTTGTGCCGCTCGGCATTCGGCGGGATCTGGAAGTAGATGTTCTGCACCGAGCGCGTGACGATCAGTTTCTTCGGCGGCTCTTTGGCAAAGATGAGGCCGATCATTGAACGGTCTTTCTGCGCGCTGCCCGCGACTTTCGAGTAGTGCATCTGGAGGCGAATGATCGAACCGGCGGGAACCTTCTTCGCCGTCCCCGGCTCCCACCTGTCCACGTTGCGGCCCGGCGCGTAGCCGACCAGGAATGAATCATTGTCCACGCTCTGGCGTTGGATATTCGGCGGGGCCTCGCACATGTCGTCGTAAACCGGCTGGTCGGGCTTCAGGCGGATCAGAAAGCCGTCGCGGTACATGGGCGAATTCTTCAGCGACATCTCGATCATCTTGTCGCGCTGTTCCTTCGGCACCTTCGACAGGTTAGGCTGGCCCGGCGGCACGATGAAAGCGATCATGTGGTGGACGATTTTGCGATTGCCCGGACGGCCTTCGGCCAGTTGCACGTATTTGTCTTCGGTGAAGTTGGTCGGGATGTCGAAGTACTGATACTCGTCCGGCCCGTTCGCTTCGAGCGTGAATTCTTCCGGCATCTGGAGTACCAGATCTGGCTTGCCAATCGTCCAGCCTTCGGCGAATGCCGGCGCGGGCGGCAGATCCTTCGCCTCGCCTTCCTTCGCGCCCCCGTCAACCCACGCGACGATGGCGTCAATCTCCGCCTGCGTCAGGCGGCGGTCGTTCGCCCACTCGCCCGTGTGCGGGTCGGCGTGCCAGGGCGGCATCACGCGGTTCGCGACCTTCTCGCGGATTGACTTCGCCCACGGGCGCACGTCCTTGTAACTGAGCGCGGAAAACGGCGCGGTCTCGCCGGGGTGGTGACATTCGGCGCAGTTCTTAAAAAAGATCGGGGCGACATCTTTGTTGAAGGTGAAGCTCTTCGCTTTCGGTTTGTTGCCTGAGGCGAGGCTTGCGGGCAGCGCGAATAAAGCGGCGGCCACAAAGCAGGCCGTGGTTGTGGTGATCATCAATGTTCTTTTCATGGCTGATCAGTCCTGATGTAGGGCAAACTGGAAAGTTTGCTGTATATGCTGTCGTTCTTCCCTCATTCCCTGCCCGCGCGTCTGCCTGTCACGCTTCTCAGTTCCAGCCTCGGCAACCCCAGTTTGCCGTCAAGCTGGCTGAGTTTTTCCAGGTCAATCGGCCCGACGATGTTGACGACCACCAGTTCCTTCGGTTCGGCGGCAATGATCGCCACGCCGAGCATCTTCTCGCCTTCGTACATCGTGTGGACCTCGACCTTCATGCCTTCGCGCCGGCTCGTGACGCCGACGATCTTCGTCCAGCCGGGCGCCTGGAGCTGCGAACGAATCCCTTCGACGTCGGATGAGGAGTACTCGCCTTCCTTGTCGAACTCATAAGCTCTGACGTAAACGCCCTTGAGGCCGTTAATGAGCGCCTTGACCGCCGCCTCTTCGGGGTCATTGTCCTTCAGGAATTTCGCGGCCAGCCTGAGCATGTTTTCTTCGACCGTCACCTCGACAACGTCTTCGGCCTTACTGGCCAGCCGGTCGAGGTCAATCCTGATCTTTGCCTTCTGAAAGCCCTGCCCGTACGCCGGCAGTGCGGCGAGCAGCAGCGTCAGCGGCAATATCAATCGCTTCATCATTTCTCCGGTTACCTCTTTCCGTACTTATCTTTTCTTCCGCTGTGATTTTGCCGCGGCCTGCGGTTCGACCCTGTCTTCAGGCGGCATGGCTTCCGAGACGGCGGATTTTTCGGCCACCCTGCTGACCTTCTGTTTTGCGACGTTCAGCTTCGCGCTGGCGATCTGGAAGGCGAGCATCACCTGCGCCTTGGCGATCTCGGCCTCGCGCCTCATCTCCTGATACTTCCGATACTGCTGAACGCCGAAGGTCAGCGAGATCACGAGACAGGCGGCGACGGCGACAACCGCGAAGCGCACCTGCGGCAGCCGGAAGAGCGCCAGAAATCTCTGCCAGCGTGAGACGGGAGGCGGCGGCAGTTCGGCGACCCGCGCCAGCACGCGCGCCGTAAAATCCGGCGGCGCTTCCTTCCGTTGCAACGCGACTTTCAGTTCATCATCAAGGCGGCTCATACGTTTACTTCTCCCAGGCAGCGCGACAGCTTCTCACGCAGGGTGACGAGCGACCGCTGCAAATAGCTCTTGACGGTATTGACCGGCATCTCCAGCACTTCGGCTATCTCCGTCGGGTCGAGGTCCTCCTGGTAGCGCAGCACCACGACGATCCGCTGCTTCTCGGGCAGCGCGGCGACGTAACGGCGCAGCTTCTGCGAGAGCATCGGGTCGGGCAGGTCATCGGGCACGCGGAAGGCGTCAATGATTTCCGGCACGTCGTCAATGCTCATTTGCAGATGCAGCCCGAACTTCTGCCGCCGGATGTAATCAATGCAGCGGTGGCTGGTGACTTTGCGCAGCCAGAATTTCAGGTGTTCGGGTGATTTGATCGAAGCCAGATTCTGATACAGGCTCAGAAAGACCTCCTGCGCCAGTTCCTCCGCCAGCCCGTGATCGTGCAGGAAGTGATAAGCGAGACTCAGCACCATTGACTGGTGTTCGCGCACGATCTCGGTGAATGACGCGTGGGGATGGGCGGCCTGCTGCACCAGTGGCTCCTTCTGAACTCAATGCTTCGACAATTGAACAGTCCGAATTGCTGTTCACCGGTAAATACGCAGAGTGAGTGGCGGGAGAATGCAATTTGTTGCAGAAATTTTTCGGGCGTTGATTATTGCCCGCCGGATGGACACGTTCCCGGGCGCGGTGCTACGCTCACCGCCGCCGTACCAGTCCGTCACCGATCCGCCGAAAAACAGGAGAGAAAATATGAAGACATCACGTCACGCCCGCCTGCTGTGGCTGTTTCTGCTGGTTCTTTCAGCGTCCGTCTGCGCGCAGTCGCGGGCTGAGATCGAAGGCAAAAGGGCGCTGATCGAGCAATGGGTCACTGCCGAGATGGCGAAAGAGGCCATCCCCGGCGTCGCCATCGCCGTCGCCAAAGACGGGAAGACCGTCTTTGCGAAAGGCTTCGGTTACGCCGATCTGGAAAACAAGGTACCGTTCACGGCCCAGACCGTTTCGCGGATCGGCTCGATTTCAAAAACCTTCACGGCCACGGCAGTGATGCAACTGGTCGAACAGGGGAAGATTAACCTCGATGCCGAAGTGCAGACTTACGTGCCCGATTTTCCGAAGAAGAACTTCCCCATCACCGTGCGGCAACTGCTCTGTCATCAGGGCGGCATCAGGCATTACAAGGGGGCGGAGATGCTGAGCGCCGTGAATTACAACACGGTTGACGCGGCGCTCGCGATCTTCAGGGACGACCCGCTGGTCAACGAGCCCGGGACGGCCTACAGCTACTCGACCTACGGCTACAACCTGCTCAGCAAAGTGGTCGAGAGCGCCTCGGGCGAGCAGTTCGGCGATTACCTGCAACGCCACATCCTTGACCCGCTCGGCCTGAAACAGACATATCTTGACCAGCGAAATCGCCTCATCCCGAATCGCGCACACAACTACACAAAGCCGAAAGATGGAGAACTTCAGAACGCCCCGGCGGTTGACCAGAGCAACAAGTGGGGTGGTGGCGGGCTGGTTTCGACGGTCGAGGACCTGATCAGATACGCCGCGGCCTACGACGGCAGCGCACTGCTCAAGCCGGAAACGATCAAAATGATGGTCACCGCGCAAAAGACGCGCGACGGCAAGCAGACGGCGTACGGGCTCGGCTGGGCGACGGGAATTGATAAAGGACACCGCCGCATCGAACACACCGGCGGGTCAGTCGGCGCGACCTCGGCGCTGGCCCGGTACCCGGAAGAGGGGCTGACGATTGCGGTGCTGGTCAACTGCGATCATTACGGCGCGCCGAAGATCAGGGCTAAGATTTCGGAGATTTTGTTTGAAGCGACTCCTGCCCAGTAAATGTGGGCTGACGTCAGTGTCTGATCGCTATTCGCAGGATTGCTGTCGCGATCAAATTTGCTGACGCCAGCGGATTATGCGGCGAGACAATTTCTTCAGCGCCGGAGGCGCGGCAGGATCGCGGTCTCACATAATCAGGTGCGACATTATTCTGAAACGCCACCCTTTCCGGAAATTTTCAGCAATCAATTCCGATCAGAGCTTTCCGCCTGCCCGGATGAAGCCGTGGGCGGTTTCATCACCAGGTTTTCAATGAAGAATTCCATCATCCGATCCGGGCGAATCCCGGAATGCCCCTGGTCCGGGCCGACCTGCACCTCGAAACTCTTCCCCGCCCGTTGCAGCGCCTGAATCAGCTGCATGGTGTTGTTCGGATGCACGTTGTTATCCGCCGTCCCGTAATAGAGCATCAAGCGGCCTTTCAGCTTGTCAGCGTATGTCATCGCGCTGCCCGCGTCGTAGCCTTCCTTGTTCTCCTGCGGAATCCACATGTAACGTTCGGTGTAGATGGTGTCGTAATGGCGGTAATCGGTCACGGGCGAAGAGGCGCTGGCCGCCTGGAAGACGTCGGGGTATCGCAGGAGACACATCACCGAAGCGTAGCCGCCGTAGGAGGTGCCGAAGATCCCGACGCGGTTCTTGTCAACGTAGGGCCTCTCCGAAAGCGCCTTCACCCCCGCCGCCTGATCGTCTATCTCGGTGACGCCGAGCTTCAGGTATATCGCGTCGAGGAAGCGTTTGCCGCGCCCGCCCGCGCTGCGCGAATCGAGCGACGCGACGAGGAAGCCGTATTCGGTGAGCGCGCTGGGCACGAGGAAGTTTTCGCGCGCGCCGTTGGTGTTTGGCCCCGCGTAGACGGTGACGAGCAGCGGGTACTTTTTGTTCGGGTCGAAATTCGACGGGCGGTGGAGCATGCCGTAAAGCTCCGTGACGCCGTCGGCGGCCTTGAATTTGAACAACTCGACGCGCTTCAGGCCGAGCTGCTCGAATTTTGTCAGATCGCTTTTCGCCAGTTCCTCGATGATTTTCCCGTCGGCATCCACCAGACGCGTCACCGGCGGCGAGTCGTGCGTCTGCGCGACATCAATGAAATGCCTGCCATCAGGCGCGACATTGGCGGTGTGATTGTAAGCCGGGTCGGTCAGCCGCCGGTCACCCTTGCCGTCCAGACCGACGCGGTGCAGCTGGAATTTCATCGGGTTGTCGCCGCTGCGGGCCATGTAATAGATGATTCCGGCTTCCTCATCAATCCGCACGACGCTGCCGACTTCAAACGAGTGGTTCGTCAGAGTCGCGAGCAGTTTGCCGCTCAGGTCGTAAAGATAGAGGTTCTTCCAGCCCGTGCGCTCTGAAGTCCAGATGAATCGCTTGCCGTCCCTGAGAAACTGCATGGCCGGAGAGTTTTCAGTCCAGCTCGGCAGCCACTCTTCCCGCACGATGACGCGGCATTTGCCCGTCTCCGGGTTGCAGGCGGTGAACTCCATGACGTTCTGGCGGCGATTCGTGCGGTTGAAAAGCAGTTCTCTGCCGTCGGGCGACCACGAGACGTTATAGACGTAGTGACCGATCACCGAATTCTCAAACGGCTTTCCGTCGCGCACGTCAACCCGCACACTCTTCTTTGTCTCCAGGTCGTAGACAAGCAGGTCGGCGACCGGATTCGCCACGCCGGCCTTCGGGTATGCCTCGATGTCCATTTTGCTTTGCAGCTTCGTCTGGTCGAGTTGCAGGTAATAATCCGGCACCGGGCTTTCATCAAAGCGGTAGTAAGCGATCTTCCTGCCGTCCGGCGACCACCACATCGCCGTGGTCTGATCCAGCTCCTCGCCGTAAACCCAGCTCGCCGTGCCGTACTTGATCCGGGTCTTCTCGCTGCCGTCGGTTGTGACGGCGATTTCGTTTGTCCCGTCGGCGTTGCTCAGCCACAGATTGCGATCACGATGGAAGGCCTTGAGTTTGCCGTCGGGCGAAAGAGTGAAAGCGAACTGCCGCCCGCGCGCCGGAGCCCCCGGCAGATTGCGTCCCCTTCCCCTTCCTTCCTGACCCGCCGGATCGGCGGTTGCCGTCCCCACTTCGGTCACTGTCCGGGTGGCGATGTCGTAGTGGTAAAGCTTGCCGTCTTTCCGGTATTCAAACGACTTCCCATTATCTTTCCAGGTCACTGCCAGCAACCCCGGTTTGACCGCGCCGGGCAGTTCGCGGCTCATCTTCTGGTACTGCTCATAGCCGGGCATCGCTTTCAGCCGATCCTGCCCGCCTGCGGTGATCGGCATCAGGCCGAGCGCGAGCGCGAGCGCAACAATGAGGCTCCTGTGCAGAGTGGGGATAATCCGATTCTTCATTGACCAGTCTCCTTTTTCTCGAAAGTCACGTCCCTCAAATTTCCGCGGGCCTGTCGCGGGGCGGTTGAAGCCTTTCGCCTTTCAGGATGAACTCACTCGAAGCTCAATGCAATCCCCGCCTGTTTTGAATGCGCCTTGATCTTATCAAGTACCGTAACGGCCAGTGCCAGTGCGCGCCGCCCCTCATTGCCGGTGACAACCGGCGCAGTGCGATTCCGCACCGCATTAACGAACGCCCCGATTTCAGCGAGCAGCGGCTCACGCTTCGCAATCTCAAGCTGTTGCGTGACGATGTCAGGGCGCGGGCTGCCGCCACTCGGCGGCACCAGTTTGCACATCGCGACTGACTGTTCGGCGTAATCGAGCGAGTAATATTCATTTGGCTGAAAGACGCGCAGCTTGCGCAACCGCTCGCCCGCCACGCGGCTCGCCGTGATGTTCGCGACGCAGCCGTCCTCGAATTCAAGCCGCGCGTTGGCCAGATCAATCTTCGGCGTCAGGATCGGGATGCCGACGGCTTCGACTTTGACGACTTCACGGTTCACGAGCGTCGCGATGATGTCGAGTTCGTGAACCATCAGATCCATCACCACGTCAATGTCGAGCGAGCGCGGGGTGAAGATGCCCATCCGGTGAGCTTCAAAAAAGCGCGGGCGGGTCACGCGCTGTTGCAACTCACGGAAGGCCGGGTTGAAGCGCTCGATGTGGCCGACCTGAAGCGCGAGCCCACGGCTGTCGGCCAGCGCGATCATCTCGTCGGCTTCGGCGAGCGTGTGCGAAATGGGCTTTTCGACCAGTACACTAATACCGGCATTGAGGCAGGCGCAGGTGATCTCGTGGTGGCTGACGGTCGGCGTGGCGACGCTCACGGCCTCGACCGAGCCGAACAGGTCACGGTAATCGCGGACGAATTTTGTGTTGTATTTCGCGGCGATGGCCTGCCCGGCCGCGTCATTCGTGTCGCACACGGCGACGAGTTCGGCGCCCTCAAGCGTCGCGTAGATGCGGGCGTGTTCGCGGCCCAAGTGGCCGGTGCCGATGACGGCGGTCTTCAGTTTTTCGGTCATAGCTGGTTTGACAGGTCAATCGGCACGGTGCCGCGAGCCTCGGGCGAGCGGGTCTCCGTTCGGAGAGACCCGCTCGCCCGAGGCTCGCGGCACCGTGCCATCTTCAGGTGGTTCAGTTATTCAGGTGCAGCGCATTGAAGGTGTGATCTTCTCTTTTTGTGACCAGCTCTTTCAAGGCATTCTGGGCGTGCAGGAAACAAAGTGGCTGGCCGTCAACTCTGGTGACGGACTCCGCGCCGCACTGCAAACAGCGGGAACTGTGGCCGAGCAGCAGGTCGAGTTTCTGCTCGACCCTTTTCATCCGCCGCCAGGTCGTGACGACGAAGCAGACGGACCACGCAATCGCGGCAATCGCGCAATGCAGAATGCCCCAGTAAATTGCGGTTTCATCCATATGCCCGCCACAGACTCCGGTGGCGGCAAAAAGTTCCCGGCTCAGGCTTTCGCGCTCTGTGGCTTTTCGGCCCTGAGCGCGAGCAGCTTATTTACGATATTGTGCGCCGCAAATGGGCGCGCCAGCCTTTGCGCATTCGCCCGCATGGCGGCGAAGCGGGCCGGGTCGTCGAGCAAGTGGTCAATCTTGTAACTCAGCACCGGCAGGTTGTTGCACCGGATCGCCGCGCCCGCTTCGAGCAGGTGATCGGAGTTGCGTTCTTCCTGACCCGGGATCGGATTGACCACGACGAAGACCAGCCCCTTCGCGAGCGCCTCCGAAGTGGTCAGCCCGCCCGGTTTGCCCAGCACCATATCGGACGCGGCCATGTACTCATCCATCTCCGTCGTGTAACCGACCACGCTCAGGTTGACTTCGGCGAGCGGCGACTGCCCGGCGGCCACCCGGTCGAGCTTTCGTTTCAATTCCTGATTGCGCCCGCAGATGGCGACGACCTGCGCCGGGTGTCTCAGGGTCAGGAGCGAATTCACCATCTGATCAATCGCGCCGACGCCGAAGCCCCCGGCGGAAATCAGGATCGTCGCGCGATCCTGCCGGAGCCCGTGTTTTGCGCGCATCTCGCGCTTGTCCTTGTGCTGCGCGAAGACCGGATCAATCGGGATGCCGCTGACGGTCAGCTTGTCGGCGGGAATGCCCAGGGCTTCCAGATAGACGCGCGTCTCTTCGAGCGCGATGAAGTATTGTTCGTAATGATGGCAGAGCCACATGGCGTGCGCGTCGAAGTCGGTGACAATAATCGCCTGACGGCTGGCAATGCGCTCCTTAGCCTTGAGCCACGAGACGATCTCCGCGGGCAGAAAGTGCGTGCAGACGATCATTTCGGGCTGATATTCCCGGAGCAGTTTGACGAAAGGCCGCGTGTTGAGTTTGTCGAGCGCGAGGCGGCGGCGCTCGTTCTTCCAGGGCTTGTCGAGCCGGTCGTAAAACCAGCCGGGGACTTCCGGTATCGAGTTGACCAGTTCGATGTAGGCTTTCGAGTAAAGATTGCGGAAGATTTTGCTCGTGTATTCGAGCGTATCAATGTGACGGACCTCGCGCGCCGCGCCGGCTTCATGCAAAGCTTTCTCAATCGCCTGGGCGGCGCGCAGGTGGCCTGCGCCAGCGGAAGCCGAAAGAACGAGAACCTTGTCGAACATGCTTTTTCTCCGGGGGCTGAAAACTCCGGGCACTGGATAACACAAAGTCTGAAGTGCTGGCAACGTGAAAGGGAAGTCAGAAATCAGAAGGCAAAAGTCAGAACACCCGACAAGCCAGTGCTGATCGGGGTGGCTCTTCTTTCTGACTTCTGACTTGAAGTGGTGCGGACTTCAGTCTGTGCCGCCCGTCCCTGGCAATCACCGCATGATCCGGGTATGCTCTGGCACTTGCTGCCGGCAGATTACTTACCTCGAACAATCAATCGTGTCAGAGACCAGAGCTTCGAACCAGGAACGATACTATCTGACTGCCCTGATGCTGCTCGGGGCGGGGCTGCTCTTTTACGCCTCAGGCCGATTGCCGATGATCGGTCCGGATGAGCCGCGCTACGCCCAGGTGGCGCGCGAAATGTATCAGTCAGGCGACTGGATCACGCCCCGCCTGGGCGGAATTCACTGGTTTGAAAAACCGGCGCTGACTTACTGGCTGGTGGCAGCGGGTTACGCGATCTTCGGGGTTTCCGAACTGGCGGCGCGCCTCGGCGTCGCGCTCGTTGCCGGTCTGAGCGCGCTGATGCTCTATTTCTTCGGTCGCCGGGTGCATTCGGCGCGGTACGGCTATCTGAGCGCGGCCGTGCTGCTCTCAAGCGGCCTCTGGCTGGGCTTCGGGCGCGGGGCCACGTTCGACACCCCGCTCGCGATGGCAATTGAAATGGCGCTGCTCGCGTTCTATCTGTGGGAGCGCGGGCAGACGACGGAATCGGCAAACCATAAAAACTTCTGGTGGTATGTCTGCTCGTTCGCGCTGGGGCTGGCGGTGCTGGCCAAAGGGCTGGTCGGGATTGTTTTGCCGGCGGGGATCATCGGCCTTTACCTGCTCATCACCCGCCGGCTGATGACGGTGCTGAAACGGCCCGGGCTGCTGCTCGTCGGCGCGGCTATTTTCCTCGCGACCTGTGCGACGTGGTACGGGCCGATGTTTGCGCGGCACGGGCGCGAATTCTGGGATGAATTTTTTCTGGCGCATCACTTCCAGCGCTACTTCACGAACAAGTACCAGCACCCGCAGCCGTTCTATTTTTTCTTCGCCATCGCGCTGCTCGGTTGTCTGCCCTGGTCATTTCACCTGGTGGCGGCGGGCAATGTGATCCGGCGGTGGCGCGTGTTTACGGGCGCAAAGCCTGTGGAAAAGGCCGACCGGCTGCGGCTCCTTTTATGGTTGTGGGTGCTGCTGCCGGTCATCTTCTTTTCGTTTTCCGGCTCGAAGCTGCCGGGTTACATCCTGCCCGTTTTTCCGGCAGTGGCATTGCTTATCAGTCAGGAACTCGACCTGTTATGGGAGGTCGGTTGCTCCCGGCGATTCAGGCTGGCGAGCGTGATCAATGGACTGATGCTGTTACTGGCCGGGGCCGCCGTCTGGTTGCGGGGTCGCCCCGCAACGGGGGCGGGTGAAACAGAGGTTCGAATCGCGGCGGCGGTGATCATAGTGGTCGCCATCGCTTACCTCGCGGCGCTGTGGTCACGCCGGGAAAAGGCCGCCACTTTGTTCCTGCCATTCGGCGTGATGCTCATCGTCGTGGCCGCCAGTCATCTGGTTTTTCAGGGACTGGGCCGCCAGGCGTCAATGCGCGAGCTGTCCGAGCTGGCTGCGCAATCAGCCCGGCCCGGCGAACGGCTCGCCTTTTACATCAACACCGAACAGAGCCTGAACTATTACGCGCCCGGGCTGCCGCTGCGCGACGAGAAGGCGGCGATGATCACGGTGATGAATGAAGAGGAGGTGGCGGCGCTGCTCGAAAAATACCGGCTGCCGAGCCTGCTCGTGATCTCGCTCAGAAGGTGGAGCGGCGGACTCACGAGTACTGATCTGCTGACCACAGAACTCCTGGGTCAGCAGGAAAGAGCCAACCGGCACAATGACGGGCTGGACGATTTGTTGTTATTACGGGTTCGTTTGCGCCGCTGAAGGTCTGGCCAGCGCGGCTTTCGTCTCGCCGCCGAGGACCTGCCCCCCCTCACGCGGCAGGGAGCGGCGGAAGTAGCTGACGATGCGGTCGTCGTAAGCGGCCTGATCCGGGCCTTCGAGCCGCGTAGCGCGGCTGTGGTCGAAAGTCACGAGTTCCTTCTGCCCGCTCGAGATCGCAAACAGATCTTTCGTCGAGCGGTCAAAAGCCCCGGCGGAGCTGCTGGTCACGAACCAGACCTTCTGCGAGCTTAACCTGCCGACGGCGTCATCAACCGAAACCTTGTCATAGTGGCCCATGAAGTAACACCTCAATCCGAGCTTCAGGAAGCCGTCCAGTTCGATCCCGGCATTATTGAACATTTCGCCCATCAGCGAGCGCGTCAGCAGGCTCGGATCGCGATAAACGCCGTCAACGATCACCACCCGGACGGCCGGGTCGCGATGGGCCACGGCCAGCGCGGCACAGCCGCCCAGCGAGACGCCGTAAAGGCCGATGCGCGACGGATCGAGCAGCGGCTGCCCGTTGCCCTGCTTCATCCCCTTCAGAAAGTTGACGGCGGCCAGCAGGTCTTCGCTTTCGTAATCGCCCAGCGAAGTCCACTGGACCGGGCTCATTCCATGCCCGCGCAGGTCGGGCAGCAGCACATGGTAACCGGCGTCGCGCAGCTTGACCCCGAGATCGAGCAGTTGCGAACGGTTGTGGCCGTAGCCGTGATTCAGAACGAGCGCGGGCGCGCCGACCGTCCCGCGCAAAAACCAGCCGACGGCCCTGGTTCCGTCCTGATTAGCCCACTGCTCCTCGCTCCAGGCCAGACTGCCGGTCAGCACCGTATACTGCTGTGGCGTGACTTCTTCCTTCGTCCGTTTCGGGTGAGTCACCAGATAGACAAGGTACCCGGCAAATAATCCAAGGACGATCACCACGCCTGCAACCGCAGGCAGCAGCGCGCTGACAAAACGGATGATAATATTACGCTGTTTGACTGCCATGATCTTTCCCGTTGGTCGTGAGCGGAAACTGTTTGAGGGAAGGGGGCCGCTTCTCGCGGGTTGTTCGGACGAAATGTCGGGGCGACGTTTCGGGAGGGGCCTGATATGCAACCGAAATATAACACAGACACCTTGATGAAAACAGAACTTTCCAATTCGCACTCTAATGATCACCTGATCCAGGCCGTCGCCGCGGATGCGACGGTGCGCGCCATCGCCGCGGTGACGACCGGTCTGGTTGACGAGGCCAGCAAACGACATGGCGCGTCGGGCACGGCGTCTGCCGCACTCGGGCGCGCGCTGACCGGCGCACTGATGCTGGGCCGGACATTCAAGGATCTCGAACGCATCACACTGCAATTTCGCGGTGACGGCCCGATTGGGACCATTACCGCCGAAGCCAGCGCTCAGGGCACCGTGCGCGGTTACATCAATAACCCGGCGGCCGACCTGCCGCCGAATGAGCAGGGCAAACTTGACGTGGCCGGCGTGATCGGCCAGGGAATGATGCACGTCATCCGTGAAGCGGCTTATGAGATGGGCTTCACGAAGGAGCCTTACTACGGCTCGGTGCCGCTGGTGTCGGGCGAGATCGCCGAAGACATCGTCTATTACCTGTCCGTCTCCGAGCAGATTCCGTCCGCCGTCTCGCTCGGCGTTTTCGTCGGCCCCGATGAAGTCCGCGACTGCCGCGTGATCGCCGCCGGAGGGTTTCTGATCCAGACGCTGCCCGGGGCCGGGCCCGAGATGATTGCCGCCATTGAGGCATCGGTTTCACGCGCGCCGCATGCGACGGAGATGATCCGGCAGGGCGCCCGTGCCCGCGAGATATTGCAGATCGCGCTCGGCGACATCCCGTTTGAAGTGCTGGACGAGCGCCCGGTCGAATTCCGCTGCACCTGCTCGTATGAACGCGCCGTCAACATCGTCTCCTGTCTGGAACGCGATGAGGTCGAGGATATGCTGGAGAAGGATAAAGGCGCAGAAATGACCTGTCATTTCTGCAACGAGGTTTACTGGCTGGACGAAGCAGCGCTGGAAAAGATTCTGGCGCCGCCATTGGTCATGTGAGGAGATCGGCCCCCGGAGCCGCACGCTCACGAACCGATTTGTTCGCGGAACTGCCGCAGCGTCTCCGATTTCGCCAGCTCTTCGGCATAGAGGCGCTCGAACAGACGGCTCTTGATTTCAGCCCTGGTCAGCCCCGGCGGGAAAGAAGCAGGAATAACTTCTCTGGCCGTGTCGAACATCGAGGCCGCCATCCTGATCCGCTCCTCGCTGGAACGAGCCATGAGCATCTCTCTGAAAAGCTTTTCAACTTCGGGCGTAGTGTCCATCCCCGGTTCAAGCACTCCAGCCGGATTGCCGTCAGCCCGAAGCCGGCCGGTCCGTTCATCGCGCAGCACATCGAATTCCAGCGACATAAAGTTGCCCGGGTTTCAGTGCAGGTTTCCAGCGAGCGACCCGTCCCACGCCGCTTCCAGTTCATTGACTGAACGATTGACAAGTGGTTTGCCGTTAACCGCGATCTGCAAATCACCGCCGCCGACCTCCCCAATCACGGCGCAGGCCGCGCCGGTCTGTCGCGCAATTTCCTTCACCCGTTCGACCTGCTCAGGCTTTGCGGTGATGACAACGCGCGAAGGCGATTCGCCAAACAGTAATGCGGCGTTGCTCAACGCTTCATCCGCCCCGGCAATCTCCGGCCTGAGATCTGTCGGCAGGGCAATCCGCGCGCCGATGGCCTGATGGCGGTAATGCGAGAAGCAGCATTCAGCCAGGGCCACCGCCAGCCCGCCGTCCGAGCAATCGTGGGCCGAACGAATCAGCCCGCTCTGAATCGCTTCGAGGCAGGCGCGCTGTACGGCCTGTTCCGCCACGAGATCGAGCCTCGGCGCGTCGCCCGCGACCTCACCGATCACGCTCGCCACGAGTTCAGTCGCGCCGAAATCCGCGCGCGTTTCGCCAAGCAGCAGGATCGCGTCGCCGGCCTCCCTGAACCACTGCGTCGTGATGTGCTTCGCGTCTTCGATCAGGCCGAGCATGCCGATGACCGGGGTCGGGTAAATGCCGCGCCCTTCGGTTTCGTTGTAAAAGCTCACGTTGCCGCCGGTGACGGGAGTGCCGAGCGCGCGACAAACCTCGCTGATTCCGTCAACCGTGTCGCTGAAGGACTTCATCACTTCGGGCCGCTCCGGGCTGGCGAAGTTCAGGCAGTTGGTGATCGCGAGCGGGCGCGCGCCGCTGCACACGACGTTGCGCGCGGCTTCGGCCACCGCCAGCTTCGCTCCTTCCAGCGGGTTCGCCGCACAATAGCGCCCGTTGCCGTCAAGCGACATCGCCAGCGACCGCCGCGTCTCCTTGACCCGCAACACGGCTGCGTCCGAACCCGGCAGCACCACCGTGTTGGTGCGCACCATGTGATCGTACTGGCGGTAAACCCACTGCTTCGAGGCGATGTTTGGCGCGGCGAGCAGTCGCAACAGCACTTCATTCATCAATTGTTCATTGCCGACCTTGCCGGCGAGGGCTTCCAATCCGGCGGCGACTTTCGGCGTTACGTCTTCGGCGGTCGCGGCAGCAGTGGCAGCCATCGGGCGATTGTAACGGGGCGCTTCATCAGTAAGAGCTTTGTTGGGAATGTCGGCGACGAGTTCGCCTTTGTGCCAGACGCGCAGCTTTGGTTCGGCGATCACCCGGCCAATCGTCGCGACATCGAGATCCCATTTGCGGAAGATGTCAGCCACCTGATTTTCATGACCCGGCTTCGCGACGATCAGCATGCGCTCCTGCGATTCCGAAAGCATCATCTCGTAAGCTGTCATATTCAGTTCACGCTGCGGCACCAGATCGAGATTCAACTCGACGCCGTTGCCCGCGCGCGCGCCCATCTCGCACGAAGACGATGTCAGCCCGGCCGCGCCCATATCCTGAATGCCGATGATGGCCCCGGCGCGCATGGCTTCGAGACAGGCTTCGAGCAAAAGCTTTTCCGAGAAAGGATCGCCGACCTGCACCGTCGGGCGCTTCTCCATCGCGGCATCGTCGAACTCAGCCGAGGCCATCGTCGCGCCGTGAATGCCGTCACGCCCGGTCTTCGCGCCGACATAGATCACCGCGTTGCCGACGCCTTCGGCCTTGCCGTAGAAAATCTGCTCGCGGCGAACCAGACCGAGCGCGAACGCATTGACCAGCGGGTTGAGCGAATAACAATCGGCGAAGTAAACTTCGCCACCGATTGTCGGAACTCCAAACGCATTACCGTAGTCGCCCAAACCTTTCACCACCCCAGCCATAATTCTCCGATTACGCGCAACCGTACTGGCCGACGTCTGCTCCTTCGATTCGTCAACGCCTTCGTCCCTGATCGGCCCGAAGCGCAGGCTGTCCATCGCCGCCACGGGGCGCGCGCCCATCGTGAAAATATCGCGCAGGATGCCGCCGACGCCCGTCGCCGCGCCCTGGTAGGGTTCGATGAATGAGGGGTGATTGTGCGATTCGATCTTGAAAGCCACGCACCAGCCGTCGCCGATGTCAACGATCCCGGCATTCTCGCCCGGCCCCTGCACCAGACAATCGCCTTCGACGGGCAGCCGCTTCAGGTGAACTTTCGACGACTTGTATGAACAATGCTCCGACCACATCACCGAAAAGATGCCGAGTTCCGTGAAGTTCGGTTCGCGGCCCATCAGTTGTCTGATGCGCTCATATTCTTCGGGCGTGACGTTGTGCTGTGCGAGGATTTCAGGAGTGATGACTGGTTCAGACATTTTCGATTGCGGATTTCGGGTTGCAGATTGCGGAATGGGGAATAAAGCCCCGGAGTTCGGGCGGAGCTGCTGACTTCGGCTCATCACTCCGCGATTCGCAGTTATCTGGTCTTCAGCATTTCGCCCACCGCGACGGCCAGCGAGCGGAAGAGGACCCGGCCGTCATGGCTGTTGAGCAGATCCTCGGAGGCGCGCTCGGGGTGCGGCATCATGCCAAGGACGTTGCGTTCGCGATTGCAGATGCCCGCGATGTTGGCGAGCGCGCCGTTCGGATTCGAGGCTTCGGTCGCCCGGCCTCCCGCGTCGCAGTAACGGAAGATCACGCGGCCTTCGCTCTCCAGTTCGACCAGCGTTTCGGGGTCGCAGAAGTAATTGCCGTCCCCATGCGCGATGGGCATGCTCAGCACCTGCCCCGGCTGGCAGGCGGCGGTGAAAGGCGTGTCGGTCTGCTCGACGCGGACGTTGATGTGTTCGCAGACGAATTTCAGATTCTTATTGCGCAGCAGCACGCCCGGCAGCAGCCCGGCTTCGCAGAGAATCTGAAAGCCGTTGCAGATGCCCATCACCGGCCCGCCGTCACCGGCGAACCTGATGACCGAGCGCATGACGGGCGAGAATCGCGCAATCGCGCCCGTCCGCAGGTAATCACCGTACGAGAACCCGCCCGGCAGGATGATCGCATCAAAGCGGCTGATGTCTTCTTCCTTGTGCCAGATGAAGTCCACGGGCTGGCCGATGACTTTGCTGATGACGTGGTAGGTGTCGTGATCACAATTCGATCCGGGGAAAACTACGACTCCGAATTTCATTGGAAGGCCTTGTCCTTTGGCTTAAAGGTGAGACGCTAAGTTGAGTTTTTACTACATCAGTCGCCGATTGTCCAGGAAAGTGCTTTTCCACTTCCCGTCATCTTGACGATGGATCCACCGTTCAACTACGCTACGGCGCCCGTTTTCTTCGTCCGGCAGACTTTCCCGTCGGCCGGTTGTTTCCATCAAAGGTCGTTTGTGCAGTCGGCAGCGAGCCGGAAAGTCTGCCGCACATCGCCCATGTCCGAATGGAAAAACAAAACAGCCCTCATTACCGGCGCCTCTTACGGCATCGGCGAAGCCTTTGCCCGCCGGCTCGCGGCAGACGGCGCGAACCTGATCATCACCGCCCGTTCGCGTGACCGGCTGGACGGGCTCGCCGGCGAATTGCGTGAGCGGCATCGCGTAAAGGTCACGGTCATCGAAGCCGACCTCGCCAATCCAGATGCCCCTGTGGAAATCTTCACCGCGACCGAAGGCGCGGGGCTTCAGGTTGACCTGCTCGTCAACAACGCGGGTTTCGGCCTGGTCGGTGATTTTGCCAGCCAGCCGCGCGAAAAAATTCTGGAGATGATTCAGGTCAACGTCACGGCTCTCACTGCCCTCGCGCACCTTTACCTGCACCCGATGCTCAGGCGCGAGTCCGGCGCGATCATCAATCTGGCTTCGACCGCCTCGTTCCAGGCGGTGCCCTACTTCGCGGTTTACGCGGCGACGAAGGCATTTATTCTGATCTTCAGCGAGTCACTCTGGGCCGAGTGCGGTGGATCCAGCGTGCGGGTTCTGGCATTGTGCCCCGGCCCCGTGGCCACCCATTTTCAGGAAGTCGCCGGCACCGCCAGGCGCCGCCTGCCGGAAAAGATGCAGACCGCCGATGAAGTCGTCGAGACCGGGCTGAAGGCGCTCGCGCAGGGTCGCAGCCACGTCGTTTCGGGATTCAATAACCGGCTGATGGTTGAAGTCGAACGATTCGTGCCGCGCGACGTCGTCACCCGGATGGCGGAACGAATGTTTCGCCAGTTTTCAGACAGGGAATAAACCTGTTGTAATCGTTCAGCCGGCCCTGATGAATCGGGAGTTATTTCATTTATGCCCGAGACAAAGATTATCTACAGTGGCTTTTGGGATGTACCGCATGCTTTCGTTGCGAGTCACGAAAACACACAGTATCTCTTCCGTCGGGATTTCGATGACGACCTTGACGACTACTCACCCGAATACGACGTGTATATTCTCCCGAATCTTTCACAGGAGGAAATAGAAGCCTCCTGGGGCTCGTTAGAGGAAAAAGGCACCTATATCGGCAAGATACCTGTCAAACAAGTCGCCTTTGAGCCTACAAAAAAATTGTCAATTGACACAGTCACATTTGACCGATTGCCCACCCGATAACGGCGACCGTTGCTACAGACTCGCCCAATTCGGGCAACCAACTGAACGCATATAACCAGTGAAGCGCAACTACAGCCTCACCGACAGCCAGACGACGCTCTGGTCACCCGATATTGCTGACGACTTCACCCCGTCGGCTGAAGCCGTCCTCTCAACAGGCGACTGCCTGCCGAAGCTGCGCGGGCTGCCCGACGAGTTCTTCAAACTGATCATCACTTCCCCGCCCTACAACCTCGGCAAGGGTTACGAAGAAAAATTGCCGTTCGATGAATACCTGACCGGGATGGAGCCCGTGATTGATGAGTGCGCGCGCGTGCTGGCGCCGGACGGATCGCTTTGCTGGCAGGTGGGCAGCTACATCGAGAAGGGCGAAATCTTTCCGCTCGACATCTTCTTTTACCAGATGCTCAGGCGGCGCGGGCTCAAGCTGCGCAACCGGATGATCTGGCATTACGAGCATGGCCAGCACGCGAAGTATCGTTTTTCGGGCCGCTACGAAACGCTGCTCTGGTTCACGAAGGGCGAGAGTTACACCTTCAACCTCGACGACGTGCGCGTGCCGTCGAAGTATCCGAACAAAAAACATTTTCGCGGGCCCAGATACGGCCAGCTTTCGGGCCACCCGCTCGGCAAAAACCCCGGCGACACCTGGAAGCTGAAAGAGCTGAGCGAGACGACGGCATTTCCCGTCGAAGCGCACCGCGTCACGATCAATGCCGAAGCCTTCCGGCATTTCACCAGCTTTGTTTCGACCATCGTCCGCAAACTGGCGAGCGCGGCGAACCCTGGTCAGGGCAATGAGCAACAGGGCCACGATCTGCGCGAAGAGTTTCGCCGCGCCATTCCGCACCAGTCCAACCTGATCTTCGTCGGCGGCTCGCCTTACACCACCGTCACCGTCGAACGTTCCCCCTTTGACCTGAGCGTGGAGTTCGGGCGCAACCGCTGGACGTTCAGCGAGACCAGGGCGGCGCGGAAATACGGCGAGCGGGACCAGATTGAGCGTTACAGCTTCGCCGTCCACGCGCAGTACGAAGGCTCGCCGCTCGTCATCCTGCTCAACTTCATGCTCGGCTTCCCGCTGCCGGCGGAAATCATCCACCAGCTCTCGGTCTTCAGGAGACTGACTTACTCCGAAGCCGGCGCCCAGCCGCCCGATTTCGCCGCGCTCAGTTACAGGCAGGCTGAAGAAGCGGGCCGCGTCAGGAACGAAGCCGCCAAAGTTTTTCTGGTCGAAAGCTTTCTGTCGCTCGTGCTGCAACACAGCCGCCTGCCGATGCCGCAGGGGCTGTCAGCACACTCCGAATCAGGCGCGTTGAATCTGCCCGCGGTCGTTATGCTGGTGCGCGAGTTTGGCACCGAATACGGGCTGAATACCTGGCAACTGATCAAGCGCGACTGGGAATCCGCGTTCTGGGAAATCCCGAACGTCAAAGCCGGTCACGCGGAGAAAACGATTCACCCGTGCCAGTTCCCGATTGAACTGGTCGAACGCTGCGTGCTGGCGCTGACGAATGAAAATGACTGGGTGCTTGACCCGTTCGCCGGCGTGGGCTCAGCGGTAGTCGCGGCGTTGCGCCGCAACCGCCGCGCGATGGGTTGCGAGCAGGAAGAGCGGTTCGTCAGGGTGGCGCGCGGGCGGGTGATTGATTGTTATACGGGCAGGCTCGGTTACCGCCCGCTAGGTAAACCGGTCGCACAGCCAGGGAGATCAACTGAGTTCGACGGAGTGAAGATGGAATGACCACTCAGATAAATTCATAATGATAATTCCCTCAATCTGAGCCGGAGGTGCAAGGGTATGGGCTTTGCAACAGGTCGAACCGGAGCAAAGTACCCAAATGCGTCTGAACATTACCAAATGTTTTATCTTACTGGCCGCCCTGATCGCGTCCGTCTGCTCGTCAGGTTGCATCGTCCGCCCTCCTGACCGCGAGACTACAACCACAGCATCACCGAGCCCTTCACCCACGTCAGTCGCAACTCCTTCCCCTGTGGCAACGGCCTCCCCTTCAGTTTCTCCCTCAAGTTCGCCAGTGATTGAATCACCGACCGTGCCCCCGATTCGTCAGCCGGTGCCGCTGCCGTCTCCTGCTCCCTCGCCGCCAGCCCCACTGACCAAGCCCGCATCGCCCATTATTCCGGTCGCCGGGGTTCGCCGCGAACAGTTGCGCGACACCTTCGACGAAGCGCGTTCCGAAGGGCGTGTCCACGAGGCGATTGACATTATGGCGGCACGCGGAACCCCCGTGCTGGCCGCGGCCGACGGCACTGTCGTCAAACTTTTCAACAGCGAGAAGGGTGGGATCACTATCTATCAGCTCAGCACGGATCAGAAAGTGGTCTACTACTACGCCCACCTGGACAGTTATGCCGACGGCCTGACTGAAGGCAAACGCGTGCGCCAGGGCGAAGTGATCGGCGCCGTCGGCGACACAGGCAATGCGGGGCCGGGGAATTATCACCTGCACTTTGCCATCTGGCTCATTTCAGATCCGAAGCATTACTGGACCGGCGTCAACCTCAACCCATACCCGCTGCTGCGCGGCGCATCCACAATTGACCGCTGAGGTGAATGATTTGTGTATGAATTCGGTGTTCGCCAGTAATGCAATTTTCTCTGTCCTGGCTGTCCGCGACAACAATCCTGAGCTATGAAAGGCCCTGATGCGGGTATGGCGATTGCGAAGAGAAATGATGAGAAACAGAAGCAGGGAGGGATTCGGTATGTTGAGAAAGATACAGTCGGTCAGTGCTTTCGTCGCCCTAGGAGTAGTCTTCATTTATGGCGCCTGCGCAGAGCCGGACAAGCCGGCTTCCCCCGTAGTGCCGCCCCCGACGGTGACTCCCGTCGCGCTGGCGTCGCCGCCGGCTGAAGCAACGCTTTCACCGGCACGCACGACCCGGAATTCGGATTACCTTCCCATCACCCTGCCCGTCCTTGACGCTTTTTTTGCGGAGGAGAATTTTGCGAATGAGTTGAAAACCCAGTTGCAACTGACCGATGAGCAGGTCAGACAGTTGCGCACAATAGCGCGTCAGGAGACCGCGAAGTTGAGGGAAACAGGTACGGCTGAATATAACGGGACTACCTCTGCGGCGCGCGAGCAGGCTGCCGAACGAGTCAGGGCAGTGATCGGCGAAGAGAAGGCCGGACGGCTCGCCGATTTTGTGGGCAGCCACTGGAGCCGAGACAGCGCGCCTGCGACCGCCGGCGGAGCGTCTGCCCCCGGATTCAACGTTGTGCCGGCGGATACGCGCGTCGTGGTCAATGCGCCCGCTTACCGGATGGATGTTTTCAGAGACAGGCAGCTCATCAAGTCTTACAAGATCGGCATCGGCTACCCGGAGTTTCCGCTGCCGACCGGCCTCCGCGCGGCCAGCACCATCGTCTTCAATCCGACCTGGACGCCTCCGGATGAACCCTGGGTGGAATCGCCCACGAGCAAAGTGAAGGTCGGGGAAAAGGTCGCAGCCGGGAGCAAGCTGAATCCGCTGGGGCCGATCAAGATTCCCATCGGGCTGCCTTCATTGATTCACGGCGGCAAATCGCCAGCGAAGCTTGGAACCTTCGCTTCGCATGGGTGTGTCGGACTAACTGACGCACAGGTGCGGGATTTCGCCCGCCTGCTGGCCGAGCTGGGCGGGGCGAAGCTGACGGACGAGCAGATTGCCGAGTATGCAAAGAAGCGCACCGAGACACAGAACGTCAAGCTGCCCAACCGCGTCCCTGTCGAACTCCGTTACGAAACCATCGTTGTCGAGGATGGCAGGCTGCACATCTATCGCGACGTTTATGACCGCGATACCAATACCGAAGAGAATCTGGCGGCAGTGCTGCAAACTTACGGCGTCAGCCTGAATGACCTGACCGAACAGGAACGCTCGCAGGTGGCAGAAGCACTTCGGCAGATGTCGCGCGGCGGCAAAGCAGGTCAGCCGGCATCAACCGCTGTTCCAGCCACCTCGCCGACGCCTTCGCCAAAGAGTGGCGCCCGTGAGCGCACGAAAACTTCGCGCGCGGGGAAGAATGCCAAAGAGGTTGTCATCGAGATCGCGGCGTTGCGGGGCAAGGGCTACCCTGCCCCGACAGACCTCGACACCGGCGCAGCAAAGAAAGCGACTACAGGGGCGAAACGCGGCGGATGAGGCTTCAGAGATCAAAAACCTCGCCGACCATTTCTTCGGAAACCTTCCACAATCGCGCCGCGGCTTCCGGATCCCTCGCATGAGGGTGGTAGCCTGAGGTTCGCTTTTCAGGCACGGCGGGCTCGCCCTCGTTGCAATCTTCCAGATACAGGCCACCCTTCCCTTCAAGCTCCGGCGCCGTCGCCGCCCAGACCGAAGTGGACGCGCCGCCTGCCACCGTTTTGAAAACCGGATGGGGCTTGCCGTCTTTATCGAACCAGCCCATCGCCGTCATCTCCTCCTGCGTCAGGTGCTGCTGAAGCCCCGTCAGAATGCCGCCGGGGTGAACGGCGTTCGCAGTCACTCCGGCGGAACTGAGCCGGCGATTGAGTTCCACCGCGAAGAGCGCGTTGGCGGTCTTCGCCTGACCATAGGCCACCCACTTGTCGTAGCCGCGCCGCTCGAAATGAATGTCATCGAAATGAACCGGCGACAGGCGGTGGCCAATCGAAGTCAGCACGACCACGCGCGCGGGCGAGCCCGCCTTCAACGCCGGAGCGAGCCGGCCCGTGAGCAGGAAATGCCCCAGGTGATTCGTGGCAAACTGTGCCTCGTACCCTTCCGGGCTGCGCGCGAGCGGGCAGGCCATAATCGCCGCGTTGTTGACTAGAATGTGCAGCGGCCTGCCCGACGCAATGAATCCGTCGGCGAAGCGCCGCACGCTCGCAAAATCAGACAGGTCGAGTTCCGCCACGCGCACCGCGTCATTGCCGGCGGTCGCGCGAATCTCGCCGGCAACTTTTTCACCTTTCTTCAAATCGCGAACCGGCAGTGTCACGTCCGCCCCCGCCGCCGCCAGCGCCCGCGCGGTTTCGACGCCGATGCCGGAAGAAGCGCCAGTCACGATGGCATTCTTCCCGCGCAGATCAATGCCTGCCACGACCTCCAGAGCCGTCGAGTCATGACCGAATTTTGAAATCACTCGTTCTGCCATCTGATCTCCTTCATCAACGTCCGGGTTTACCCGGCATCTTCCCACTTCGCGCGCTTCGGCAGATGGCGGTCGCGATCAAAGGGAGGCGTTTCGCGGTCAGGGATCGGGTCACCTGGAAAATCCTTCGCCCAGTGCTGACGATATTCATCGTCGGCGTAATATTTCAGGTAAACGAAGTTGTCCTCTTCACTGCCGCTGCCGATGACATCAAGGTAGCAGGCGTAAGCAGGATTATCGGGCTGCAAGACCATCTCTTCGCGCAACAGGTCATGCCACAAGTCCGCGTAAAGTTCGCGGTCGCTCAAGTGGTCGGTGTGTGACAGCTCCACGCCGAGCATCGTCAGCCCGTTGATCGCTTCCCACAATTTATACTTCAGCCGCGCATCATCCAGTTCGTCAGGCTGCGGCAGCGTGATCCCGGCTTCCTGCAGCGCGTCGAATGTCTGCGTCCACGCCGTTTTCTCAAACGCGACGACGTGTTCCCAGAAAGCCAGTTCGATTTCTTCCGGCAGATCGCCTGAGTTCATCGTCTTCATCTGCCCGCCCGTCAGCTCTTCAGCTTCCTTTTTCAACTTTTCGATGCGGACCTCCGGGTCTTCCTGTTGCTGTTCTTTTTCCTTTTCTGCCATACAATCCTTCTGTCAAACAGCCTTGCCCATTTTCGCCAGTTCCCGCCTGAGCAGCTTGCCCGTCGGCCCCTTCGGGATTTCGCGCAGAAACTCCACAGACTTCGGGCACTTGTAATCGGCCAGATGCTCACGGCAGTGATCAATCAGTTCCTGCCCGCTTGCTTCCGCGCCGTCTTTCAGCACGACGAAGGCTTTGACCTCTTCGCCGTATAATTCGTCGGGCACGCCGACGACCGCGGCGTCGCGGACCGCCGGGTGTCGGTAAAGCACCTCGTCAATTTCGCGCGGGTAGATGTTCTCGCCGCCGCGAATGATCAAGTCCGATTTGCGATCCACGATGTAAAAGAAACCGTCGGCGTCCCGGTAACCGACGTCGCCTGTGTGAAACCAGCCGGAGCGGAAGGCGCGGGCGGTGGCTTCGGGGTTTTTGAAATAGCCCTTGAGGATGTTTTCGCCGCGCAGCACTATCTCGCCGACTTCGCCCGTCCCCAGCTCGCGCCCCTCGTCGTCGAAGATTTTCATCTCGTTGCCGATCGGCAGGCCGATGGAGCCGGGCCGGCGGCGCTCGTCGGGCGGGTTGAAAGTCGAGCGGCAGGTTGATTCTGACAGGCCGTAACCTTCGATCACGAGACACCCGAACCGCTCCTCGAACTGCCGCAGGACTGCCTCCGGGACCGCCGCCGATCCGCACATCGCAAAGCGCAGTTGCCTTGTTTCGAGCCCCTTCGGAATACCCCGGGGGTAAGTGTGCAGGAGCATCGAAAGCATCGTGGCGACGGAACCGAAGGAAGTGACGCGGTATTCTGAAATCCATTCCCAGTGACGGGTGGCGGAAAATTTCGGGGCGATGACCATTGAGCCGCCGGCATAAAGCGGCGTCACCGTCGTCACCATCACGCCGTTCATATGGAAGAGCGGCATGACGCACATCAGGCGGTCGTCGGCCGTGAACTTCAGCCATTCGGTGATCTGCCGGGCGTTGGCGAGCAGGTTGCGGTGAGTCAGCAGGCAGCCCTTTGGTTTTCCTGTTGTGCCGGAAGTGTAGATGATGACGGCTTCATCATCTTCGGCGACCGGCCTCAGCTGGACTATCGGTCGCAGCCGGGACGGACAGGCACTGACGGCGCCCGGGTAATGGATCGTTCCCTCCACAGCCTCATCAATCAGGATGATATTTTTGAGCAGTGGCAGCCGTGCGCGCGATTCCTCGAGGTGGTGGAGAAAAGCCCGTTCGGTGACGAGCGCGACGGCTTCGGAGTTGCTGAGGACGTATTCGATCTCTTCGCCCTTGAGGTGCGAATTGACCGGCCCGGCGACGGCGCCGATCTGCCAGCAGGCGAAATAGGCGATGACGTACTCCGGGCAGTTCGACAGGAGCAGGCTGACGGTATCGCCCTTCCTCACGCCCAGTTTCAGGAGCAGGTTGGCCGTCTGATTGACCACGCGATTGAACTGCGCGTAAGTCCACCGGCGCCCATCAGCGGCCGAACAAAGCCAGGCCTTGCGCGGCGTCGCGGCCGCGCGGGCTTCGAGGAGCTGGCGAAGATTGCCGAACTGTTGCATAGCGGTTTCAGTCAGGTCGCGCGATGTTACGTGAACGGGGCCGCATCGTAAAGTGCGAACGGCGCTGCAAAATTTTTATCCCCCGCCGGGAACTTTGTTGTAGAATCCGCACGCCCTGTCAGGGCCGCCATTCCACGAGCGCCGACAGCCCACAGCCCGAGATCGCCAGCCCCATAACGCTTCTTTCAGAAAGCCAAGATGTCATCAGACTTTGTTACTCAGGGACAACTAAGTGCGACCCTCTTCCCGAAACTCGCGCGCGAAATTCACGAGCGAAAACTTTCCGGCAGCCTGACGCTTGCCCGAGGGGCGATGAAAAGGGTTCTGCAGTTCGCCGGTGGCGGGATCTGCGGGACGGCCAGCAATCTGCCGCAGGACTCGATCCCGGCGCTGTTGCTGGCGGCCGGGCGCATCAACCAGGCGCAGGCCGACGCGATCCGGCAACAGACCGCCGCGGGCAAACCGCTCGGCGAAGCACTGCTTGAATCCGGCAACCTTTCGCGTGAGGAACTGGCCGAGCTGAGGTCTGAGCAACTCACGAGGATCATCGGCTCGCTCTACGAATGGGATCAGGGCGAGTACCAGTTCGAAGAAGGCAGCAAACCTGAAGCCGCGCCCGGGTTGCCGGTGCCCGATCTGCTGCTCGGCGGGGCGCGTCACATCCGGGACACGGAAAAACTCTGGCGGCTGCTGGGAGGTCAGGAAGCGAAGATTCAGCTGGCCCCGAGCGCCATGGAAAGGTGTGAACAGTTCAGGCTGCTGCCGCACGAGGGCTATCTGCTGACGCGGCTCGATGCGCCGATGACTCTGGCCGACCTGATGATGATCAGCGGGCTGCCCGAAGATGTGACTCTCAGCAGCCTCTATGCCCTCGAATGCGCCGAACTGATCGTGCGCGACGGGGGCGTTCGCGCCCCCGTCAGCGCGGCGACTGCGGCCGCGCCGGCGATTGTGGCCACGCCGGCGCGCTCTGAACCTGCGCGGACGACACCGCCGACCGCCGAAGCCGTGAGCGCAGCGGCCGCACCAGTCCCGCCAGCCGCGCCGCCTTCGCCGGCTCCGCCACCCGCCCCCGCAAAGGCGCCGGCGGAAGAGGCCTCACTGGAAGAGATCGTGCAAATGGCGCAGATGATCGCGGAAACGCACGACGATTATCAAATCCTCGGGCTCACGCCGAGCGCGACCAGGGCGGAAGTCAAGCAGGCGTACACGAAGCTGACGAAAAAATACCACCCGGATCGCTACCACCGGACGGCGAATGACGGCGTCCACGCGGCGCTCAAGGAAGTCATCGCGGGGATCAGGAAGGCTTACGAAAGGCTGAGGGACCGCGACCCGGTAGTCACGAAAGAAGAGCCGCCCGCGCCCAAACGGGAAGAGCCGGTCATCGAGCGCTTCGATCATGGCGGGGCGGCTTCGACTTCCCAGTCGAGACCGCCGGCCTTCGAATCCAACGCGACGCCCACTTATTCACCCGCGCCGGCTCAAGCAGCACCGGCGACCCCGCCGCCTCAGACCGCGGAGCCGACGCCGCCTCAGGCTTTCGCGCCACCGGCAGCGGCGGCACCAGCCTCTGGCCCGGTCGTTGATTCGCCCATCGCCGGGATGGCGGATGAAGGGGCTCACTCGCCCGCAGCCGGCGCATCAGCCGAGACCGGAGATGACGAATCCCGGCCGTTCGCAAATACGGGGGCACTCACCCAGCACACCGCCGAGTTGAATTTCCGCCACGCGATCGCGCGTTACCAGAGCGGCGACCTGTCGGGAGCTACCGAACTGATGACCACGGCGGTGCAGCTTGATCCGAACAACGCCTGGTATCACGATCAGCTGGCGACGATGCTGGCGGTCAACCCGCGGCGCCGCAAGGAAGCCGAAACCCACCTGCTGCGCGCCATCGAGATTGAGCCACAGCAGGCGGAATGGCACGTCCACCTGGGAGTGCTGTACAAGACCCTTGGCTTTCTGGCGCGCGCCGAAGGGGAATTGAAAAGAGCCCTCGCTATTGATTCGGGCAACGCCGCCGCGCAGAAGGAACTCCGCGCCGTCAAGGCGCTGAAAAATCCCAGACCGGCCGAAGCTGACAAAGGGGATAAAGACGAAGGAAAAGCCGATTCACAGAAGCCTGGAGCTTCGTCAGTCGGCGACTTCTTTGCTAAAGCCAAAGAGACCTCCGTCAGCGACCTGTTCAGCAAATTCCTCAAGCGCAAATAGCCGGCTGCCGACCCTGACAGGCAAAAGCAAAAAGCGTCATTCGCCGCCTTTGCTTTTGCCTTTTGGCTTTTTCACCGGTATCCTGCCTGCCTGCAAATTGGTCAAACCACATGGAAGTCTGAATCTCTTTTACCGACTACTTTTATTTTATGACTGCTCCTGCTGATTCTTACCGCCGCATCGCTTCGCTCAAAACTGCTGACGACTTTGCCGGCTATCTGGCGCACCTGGGCCTTGAGCTGCAATTTGATCGCGAGATGCAATCCGGCCCCGACGCGCCGCTCGCCCGGGGATGGCAATCCGGCGAGATCAAAGTTGGCAACCGCTTCTGCATTCTGCCGATGGAGGGCTGGGACGGGACCGAAGACGGCCTGCCGTCTGACCTGACGATCAGGCGCTGGCGCAATTTCGGCGAGAGCGGCGCGAAGCTGATCTGGGGCGGCGAGGCGGTGGCCGTGCGTCACGACGGGCGCGCCAACCCGAATCAGCTGCTCTCGAATGAGGTGACGACGGCGGTGATCGAGCAGTTGCGTGAAACGCTCGTGGGCGCGCACGCCGAACGCTGCGGGTCAACTGACGACCTGCTGGTCGGGTTGCAGCTGACGCATTCGGGGCGATTCGCCAGACCGAACGATAAAAAGAGACTCGAACCGCGCATCCTCTATCACCACCCGCTGCTCGACAGAAAATTCGGGATCGCCGCCGATGACCCGGTGCTGACCGACGCCGAGATCGAAGGATTGATTGAAGACTTCGTCAGGGCCGCGGTGCGGGCCCGGGCGGCGGGCTTCGCCTTCGTGGACATCAAGCACTGTCACGGCTACCTCGGCCACGAATTCCTGAGCGCGACGACGCGCGAGGGCAGGTACGGCGGCAGCTTTGAAAACCGCACCCGCTTCCTGCGCGAGATCGTCGCCGGCATCAGACGCGACGCGCCCGGATTGCTCGTCGGCGTGCGCCTGAGTGCGTTTGATTTCCTGCCCTTCAAAATGGGCCACGACAAACGCGGCGAGCCGGAAAAGTACGAAGGCCGCTACCCGCACGGGTTCGGCGGCGATCCTGACAATCCGCTGAGCATTGACCTGACCGAAACTTTTCAGTTCCTCGACCTGCTCGGCGAACTGGGGATCAGGCTGGTCTGCATCTCCGCGGGCAGCCCGTACTACAACCCGCACATTCAGCGCCCGGCGCTCTTCCCCCCCTCTGACGGCTACGAGCCGCCGGAAGACCCGCTCGTCGGCGTCGCGCGCCAGATTGGCGTGACGAGCGAGATCAAGGCCCGCTACCCTGAACTCGCGATAGTCGGGTCGGGGTATACCTATTTGCAGGACTGGCTGCCGCACGTGGCGCAACATTACGTCCGCACGGGGCAGGTTGATTTCGTGGGCCTCGGGCGGCTGGTGCTGTCTTATCATGACCTGCCTTATGATTTGCTGCGCGGGGCGAAGCTGCAGACGAAGCGGATGTGCCGGACTTTCAGCGACTGCACTACGGGGCCGCGCAACGGGCTGGTGTCGGGTTGTTACCCGCTCGACCCGTTTTACAAGTCGCACCCGCAGCACGAAACGCTCAAGGCGATCAAACAACAGCTCAAAACTGACTGAATCATCGCCCGCTGAAAATAATTTTCTTAACTCAAACAAAATGACGCGGGCCGCGCATCTTCATTGGTGAACGCGCGGTCTCGCAATTAATCCCGAAAACCCGAAGCGGGAAAGACACGTGGACGAAAGACGAGTCATTGAATCGTTTCTGTCAGGCGGAACTGAAGAGGCGTTCTGCGCCCTCTTTGAAGTCGCGTGGCCACGTGTGCGCCGTTACTTCCTGCTGCGGGGCCTGGACGCGATGACGGCCGAGGATCTGGCCCAGAACGTCCTGTTCATCGCGTATCAGCGAGCCGGCGAGGTGCGCGAAAAGGATCTTTTTTACGGCTGGCTGTTCGCCGTCGCGCGCAACGAACTGATGCGTTACTGGCGGCGGCATCAGTCGCGCGTCGGGGCTCCTCTGTTCGAGCCGGTCAGCGCGGAACTGGCCGACAGCCTGACGGTCGAGCCCGACGTGATGCGGGATTCACACCTGCAGGAATGGCTGACTTACCTCGAACCCGCCGAGCGCGATCTGGTCGTGCTGAGGTTCGTCGAGGAACTGAGTTACGAGGAGCTGGCGCTCGCGCTCGCGATTCCGCTGGGGACGGTCAAATGGCGCATCTTCAACGCCAAAAAGAAGCTCTCACAGATCATCAGGGCATCGTTCCCTGAAAGCATTACGAAAAGAATCAACTAGCTGGGATGGATTTTATGAAGCACGGGATTTCGGATCAGGACTGGGAAGGTTACGTCGAAGACAGACTCCCGGCGGCCGAGCGCGACCGCATCGAGGCGCATCTGATCGGCTGCCTCGGGTGCTGGGAATTTTACGAGCAGATGGCGGCCACGACCGAGCGGCTGCGCGAGGCGGGGGCGGCGACACGGCGCGGCATCCCGCTGTCGGATGAACAACTGCATGCCGGGCTGCGCGGGGTTTTTGAGCGCGTCAGGGCGGGACAGCCCGGGCACGCAACGCAGCGCGGCGGCAGGATCGAGCAGCGACTGAGATACCTCGAAGCGGTGATGGCCCCGATGTGCGGCGCGCAGACGGCCGCGAACGCGTTGCGCGCGGCCGCCAGGGGTTCAGCGGCCAGATCGCTCGACGAGGTCACGACCGACAACTGGGAGCCGTTCCTCAGAAGTCTGACTTCCATCGCCGCCGTGATGTGTGGTGAGACCGGCGCGCATCTGGTCTGGAGGAGCGGGCAGTTTTAGCGACGACATTCAATGATCGCGTCACGCATTACACCGAGGGTGGTCATTTTCGGCCTGGTCGCGCAGCTGGCGTTATGGCTCGCGATGACTCTGCCCACGTCTCTCGGCCTGATGCCGCGCTATTACCTGACCAGCTGGTTCTTCAGGACCGGCGGTTCCTGCATAGGTTTCGCGCTGGCGCTCGCGCTCAATCTGGAGGTCGCGGCGGAATACCGCAACACCCGCTGGCTGCGCGTCGCGTGGCTGGCGCTGGCCGCGAATGCCGGGATCTCGATTTTCAGGATGATCTTTGAAGGCCCGCTGCCCGGGCTCGTGCTGGAAAATTACAGCACGAGCCCGCTGCGCGGACTGCTGCAGCACCTGGCAATTGTCCCGGCGAATCTGGCGCTGCTCGTCGGCGTCATCGCGATGTGTCAGGCGTATCACCAGGTCGGGCTGGGTTTTGAAATTGAGCGGCGCGATTACGCCGTCATGATCGGAATCGCCGCGGTGCTGACCGGGCTGATGACTTTTCGCGAGGGACTGACCGAAGCGCAGTCGCCGTACCTGACGAGCCGCTACCTGCAACAGAGCGGGCTGGTGCTGCTGGCGCTGGTCTCAGCCGTCAGCGTGGTGCTGCACCGCATGGCGATGCAGATGGGCGGCGGGAGACTGGCCCTCGCCCTGCGGGTGCTGACGCTGTACGCGCTGTCGCGTTCGGTGCTGGTGCTGCTGGGCGCGGTCACGATGCCGCTGACCGGGCCGGTCAGAAGTTATTTCCTCGTCCTTGCCTGGCAGGCGGTAGCGTGGCTTCCGGCGCTGGCCGCGGCGTATCGCGCACAGTTGACGGTCAACGCGGCAAAGGAGCTTGCGCGGCTCGAGCAGGGGCGCATGGCCCAAGCGGCCGCGGTGGCCTCCTGACTGCCTGTCGCAGTGACCTGTACTCTATTACCGATACTGATCCATTCAGCCGACGAGGTTTACGTTCCCCTCTTCATCAGCCCATCGTGGGCTGCCTCAAGTCGGCGGTGCTGGGAAGAAATAACAACACTGATCATGAGATTCGCGGCACGACCGGGCGCTGATGTTGATTGCTTTGTAATCAGCGTGAGCCGTCCATGGGGCGTGTCTTTCGCTGCAAATTCATTTTGATGGAGACCACTTATGTACCAGAATTCAATTCCCAGGCATCTCAATCGCTTTCTGTTCCTCGTCCTGATGCTGACCTTCGCGTGCGTGAGTTCATCTTCCGCGCAGACGATCACCGGCCGCATCTCCGGCACCGTCACTGACGCGTCGGGCGCCGCGGTGCCGGGGGCGAAAGTCACGGTCGTCAACGAAGCCACGAAACTAACTCGCGCGGCAACGACGGATGAGAACGGATTTTATGTAGTCACCAGCCTGCCCGTCGGCATTTACGACATCACGATCGAACAGCAGGGCTTCAAGAAATCCGGCAAAACGGGTTACGACCTGGGCGCGGACGCCCGCCTCACGGTTGACTTCAAGCTCGAAACTGGCGCGGTCACTGAGAGCGTGGAAGTAGTCGCTTCCACCGGCGAAACAGTCAACTCCACCTCGGGCGAGGTCGCGCGCGTGGTAGACAGCGCGCAGGTGCAGGAGCTGGCACTCAATGGCCGCAACTATATGCAGTTAACCACGCTCATCCCCGGCGCGCCGCTGCTCAACGACGACCAGCTCGGCCTGATGACCGGCCTGAGCGTTTCGCAGCCGATTAACGGCAGCCGCGGCAACGCCAATTCGCTGACAGTGGACGGCGGATTCAACCTCGATTCGGGCAGCAACAGCAGCCAGATCAATAATGTCGGCATTGATTTCATTCGTGAGGTCAACGTCAAGACCTCCAACTTCTCGTCCGAGTACGGGCGCAACTCCGGCGCCTCAATCAACGTCGTGACGCGCAGCGGCGGGAACAGTTTCCATGGCAGCGCCTTCGAGTACTTGCGTAACGACAAACTCGACGCCAACAACTTCTTCAACAACGCGCGCGGCGTACAACGTCCGGTGCTGCGCTATAATAACTTCGGCTTCAGCTTCGGCGGCCCGATCATCAAAGACAAGTTCTTCTTCTTCGGCGGCATCGAGTGGAAATACATCCGCCGCTTCACCAACTCGTCGCTCCAAACACTCCCGACGCGCGCCGAGAGGGGCGGAGATTTTTCGCAGCGGCTGCGCGGCCCCGACGGCGTTGTCGGCACGGCTGATGACGGAGTACTCCGCAACCCGGCCAACGCCGCATCAACCTGCGTCGCCCCGACGATCACCAACGGAGTGGTAACCAAGGCGGCAGTCAGGACCGGGTGCTTCCCCAATAACACTATCCCGGCTAACCTGATCACGCCCGATGGCAAGGCTATCGCCAACGTTTATAACTCGATGGAAAAGCTGGCTGCCGCATATACAGATACGCTGACCTCGAACAATGCGGTTTACCAGCAACCTAACCCGTTCGACTTTCGTCAGGATCTGATCCGGCTCGACTACCGCTTCAACGAACGGCACTCGATCTATGGCCGCTACCTGCACGACAAGTATGACCTGATTGACCCGTTCGGCACCTTCATCGGTTCGGCACTTCCGACGATCCCTACCAACCGTGTCCGCCCCGGTTATGGCATCCAGGTCGGACATACCTGGCTGATCAGCCCGAACCTGGTTAATGAGGCGAAGTTCAATACTTCCTGGAACAGCCAGCGCGTTCCGCCGGTCGGAGAGTTCTGGAAGCGCGAGACCTACGGCTTCACCTACCAGCAACTCTTCACGAATGGCGGGCGTTTTGAGAATGGCATTCCTGACACGAGCATTTCGGGCTTTGCCGGTTGGAACGGGCCGGCGCAATCGCTGCTCTCGCCAACGACCGATATCGCGCTGGGCGACAACATTTCCTGGGTTCACGGCGCGCATTCGCTCAAGACCGGGCTGCTTCTGATCCGCAACCGTAAAGACCAGAACGGGCGGACGGCCTACACCGGTAGTGTCAATTTCAGCACCAGCGGCAACACGAATACGACGAACAACGCCTTCGCTGACTCGCTGCTCGGCAACTTCCGCACTTACACGGAAGCAGACACAGACCCGATCGGATTCTTCCGCTTCTCGCAGATCGAGTCCTTCGTATCAGACAGTTGGAAGGTCAGCCGGCGACTGAGCCTGGAGCTGGGCTTGCGCTATCAATATGGCTTCCCGACCTATACGCAGGCCAACAATATCGCTAACTTCAACCCGGCCTTTTACAATCCCGCCCAGGCGGTGACCGTCAAGGCCGACGGCACAATTGACACGACCAGGGGCGGTAACCGCTTCAATGGTTTAGTCCGCGCTGGAATCGGAGTGCCGCAGAGTGAGTTGGGGCGCGTGCCCAACGGCGCCAGCCCGACGGTGCTGTCAATCCCGACCGGTGCGCCGCGCGGGATTTACGATCCGCAACACCTCTTCGCGCCGCGCTTCAGCTTCGCCTACTCGCCATTCAACGATAAGATGGCGATCCGCGGCGGCTTCGGTATCTTCTACGACCGCCCCGAAGGTAATCTGATCTTCTCCGCGGTCAACGTGCCGCCGTATTCAAGCAGTTCGCAGTTCGAGAACGGCAACCTGGCAAGCATCACTGGTGGCCGCGCTTCGGCGCTCGCGCCGTTCGGCAGCATTGACGCCATTGACCCGAACCTGGTCGTGCCCTACCAGATGAACTACAGCTTGAGCATTCAACGCGAACTGCCATGGGGCATCTTCGGCGAAGTCTCCTATATCGGCAATCAGGGCCGCCATCTGATTCGCCAGCCTGACATCAACCAGGCGTCTTTCCAGGCGCAGCTTGAGAATGCCCTGCTGCCGACCGCGCAACGCCTCTCAACCAACGCGTTGCGTCCTTACAAGGGCTTCTCCAACATCCGCATGCGGTTGAGCGATTCCAACTCGAATTACAACGCCTTACAGGTCTATGCGACCAAGCGCAAGGGCAATCTCAGGGCGACCGTCAGCTACACCTGGTCGAAAGTGCTGACCGACAGCAGCAGTAACACCGACAACCTGGAAGATCCAGGCAACCGCAGTTACAATTACGGTCCGGCGAGTTTCGACCGACGCCACATCTTCGTCACGACCTACACCTATCAACTGCCTTTCTTCAGCAAGTCGAACGCGTTGCTATACAACACGCTCGGCGGCTGGGAAGTGAGCGGTATCACGCGCTGGCAGACAGGTCAGTACCTGACTCCGACGGCTAACACCACGATCGGCGGCCGTCGCGCCGATTATTTGGGCGGAGACATCAACCAGCAGGGGAGTGATCCACTACTGGAGTGGTTCAATAAAGCCGCCTTTGGTCCTGCGCCCGACGCGCGGCGAGGTAGTGCCGGCGTAGGTGTGATCACAGGCCCAGGCCGTTATTTCTGGGATCTCTCGCTCCGTAAGTGGTTCTCCGTCACTGAACAGGTCAAGCTGCAATTCCAGGCGGACTTCTTTAATGCTTTCAACCAGCTCAACCTGAACAATCCGTCCACCAACTTTTCGGCTGGCGGCTACGGCGCGATCACCGGCTCCGCGCCGGCGCGTAACGTGCAACTCGGGCTCAAGCTGACGTTCTGAGTTCATTCGGGGAATATCATCTCCACTCATCCTGACGCGGAAATGCGGGCATCGGGCACCGAACACCCGGCTCGCATTTCCGCGTAGCGTTTCTTCAACCGAACGCTTGAACTTACTCAGTGGTTTTCCGGTAGAATAAGCCGTCCCTTCATTGACCCCTTCAGCAGAGAGTTTTCCAGAGAGAGCATGGCGCAAAAGAAAATTTACGACGCAATCGTTGTTGGTTCCGGCGCGGCGGGGGCGACTGCTGCTCACGTCCTGGTCAATCAGGGCCTGAGCGTCCTGTTACTTGAAATCGGGCCGAAGTGGAACCCGCTGACCGATTACGTCACGTCGCACAAATGGTCTTACGAAATGCCGTACCGGAGCCTGGGCAGGCCCGGGCAGTATGACGGGCTGTGGAAGATCAATGCCTACACCGAACACCTTTACGTCAACCCGAGGGTGGATCGGTACGGGACCGCGCCGGGCACCGATTTTCACTGGACGCGCATTCACGCAGTCGGCGGGCGCACGATCACGTGGGGCCGCCTGAGCCTGCGCATGGCCGAGTGGGATTTCAGGCAGAAGTCCATGCAGGATGGTTACGGCGAAGACTGGCCGATCAGTTACGAAGACCTCGCGCCTTATTACGAAAAGGCCGAACGGCTGATGGGCGTCTCCGGCGTCCGCGACGGGCTGGCCGTCCTGCCCGACGGAATTTATATGCCGCCGCCGGGCCTGCGATGCGGCGAAGTCGAACTGAAGAAGGCCTGCGACAAGCTCGGCATTCCGGCGATTTCAAATCGCAAGGCGGTACTCACACAGAAATATGACGGGCGCTCGGCCTGCCATTACTGCGACGGCTGTGACCGCGGCTGCGAAACCTTCTCGCGTTACTCAACACTCGAAGCGCTGGTTCCGAAACTGGTCGGCAAACCGAACTTCACGCTGCAAACCCGCGCAGCGGCGTACCGCGTGCTGCTCGACCCGAAGACCGGCAGGGCGCGCGGCGTGTCTTACATCAACACGCAGAACAAACAGGAGTACGAAGTTTACGGCAAGGCGGTCGTGCTGGGTGCGGGCGCGATGGAATCCACGCGCATCCTGCTCAACTCGAAAACCCGCGAACACCCGAACGGGCTCGCGAATTCATCGGGCGTGCTGGGCCATTACCTGATGGACAGCATCAAGTCAGGAAACGTCAGCGGATACCTGCCACGCTTCAAAGGCCGCCCGGTCGTCAATGAAGACGGGGCTGGCGGCGGGCACCTTTACATCCCGCGTTTCACCAACATTCCTGCGGGCAAGGGGCGCGGGCGCAAATCATCGGTGATGCGCGGCTGGCAGTACCAGCCGAACAGCGGCGCGCGCGACTTCCCCGGCTATTCGCATTCGGTCGGCGGCTTCGGCTCGGATTTCAAGAAGCAGGTGCGCGAACGGAATCCGGCGATGGTCTCAATGATCGGCTTCGGCGAATCGCTCGGCGATTTCAATAACTACTGCGAGATTGACCCGGACGGCCTCAGGGATCGTTACGGCATCCCGCAGCTACGCTTCCACTGCAAATGGGGCGACAACGATCTGAAAATGTCCGACGCAATGTACGATGCGGCGGAAGAGATCCTGCGCGCCGCGGGCGCTGAGATCAACCCCTACCAGCGCCGCACCCCGCCGCCGCACGGCGATTCGACGCACGAGGTCGGCACAGCACGCATGGGTGATGACCCGAAAACGTCGGTCCTCAACAAATGGTGTCAGGCGCACGAGGTAAAAAACCTCTTCGTCGCCGATGGCGCGTCATTCGTCTCGGTTTCAGAAAAGAACGTGACGCTGACGATCACCGCGCTGGCTTGGCGGGCGAGCGCGTATCTGGCCGAAGAATTACGCAAGGGCAACCTGGTCTGAAGATGACGGTGAGAAGCGGAGACAGGCAGCAAACAGCACAATAACGACTGACAGGAGAACAAAACGTGCCTGATCGAGGGAAAACCTTTTACGGCTGGTGGGTCGTCGGTTCGGCATTCGCCTTCATGTTTCTGATCGTCGGGTTTGCGACCTACGGGCTGCCGCTCTTTTACAACCTGTGGGTCGGCGAATTCGGCTGGAAGCGCGCCGACATTCAATTCGGCAACACGATGGGCAAGCTCATCGTCGGGCCGATCTTCGGCTTCCTCGCGGGCTGGGTGATTGACCGTTACGGTCCGCGGCGCGTCATGCTCCTGGGAGCGCTCAGCGCGGCGGGGGCGCTCCTGGGCTTCGGCTGGATGGGTTCGATCCCGGTGCTTTACCTCTTCTTCTTTTTCAACGCGGTCGGCTACCTGTGCGCCGGTCCGCTGCCGAATCAGGTCCTGCTCTCGCACTGGTTCACTCGGCTGCGCGGGCGCGTGATGGGCATCGCCTACGTCGGCATCGGCGTCGGCGGGATGATCGTGCCCTGGGTGATTTACTTTTTGAATAAGCAGTTCGGCTGGCGCGGATCGCTGCGGCTGCTCGGCCTGCTCTTTGCGGTAGTGATGCTCTTGATGCTGCTGGTCGTCAAACGCCGACCGGCTGATCTGGGGTTGTTCCCCGACGGCGATGCCGAGCCGTCCGACGCGGCGGCGGCCAAGCCGTTGCCGGTCAGGCTGGCGAGCGTCATGAGGACTCCGGCATTCTGGCTGCTGGCCGCGGGCAGCGTCCTGAGCATCGGCGCAATCGGCGGGGTGATCCAGAACCTGGCGCTCTACATCGCCGACATCAGGCCGAAAGCCGAAGTCGAGATCACCAAGGCAACGATTTCCAGCATCACGCTCATGTCGAGCGTGGCCGGTCGGCTGACGATGGGCTGGCTGGCCGACCGCTTCACGAAAAAGTACGTCATGCTCGTGACCTACTGTCTGGTCGGGCTCTCGATCCCGCTGCTGATCCTCGCGCGCGATTACCCGCCGCTGCTCTATGTTTTTGCGGTGGCGTTCGGCTTCGGCCTCGGGGCGGATTACATGCTGATCCCGCTGATGGCGGCGGAGTGCTTCGGGCTGGCGGCGCTTAGCCGCGTCCTCGGCATCATCATTATGAGCGACGCGGTGGGCGAGGCACTGATGCCGTATCTGGTCGCATACTTCCGCGATAAGAACGGCAGCTATGTGGGAGGGTTCACGCTGGCCACGGCGCTGGCGATGCTCGGCGCGGTGGCGATCCTCTCGATTCGCTACCGCAACGGGGTTCCGGTCAGCCGACTACAACTTCAGTCTTCGGAGGCAAGCTGATGAAAAAGGCATTACTGTTACTGACGCTCGTACTCATGCTTTCAGGGTTCGTCTGGCAGGCCGCCCGCCGGGCTGATAAAACGGCGGCCGAAACGACCGAGGGGTACGTGCTGGAACACGACGCCGACGTGGCGAAAGATGAGCCCGGCCCGCACAAGGGCGGAGGGCGATCAACCGCCTACAGCTTCTTTGATAAAGCGCCGGGCTACCATTTCGCCTTCCGCAAGCGGGTGCTGCACCCGGGCGCGGCTATCGGCTATCACCCGCAGAAGGAGGACGAGGTTTACTACGTCCTCAGCGGCGCCGGCGTGATGCAGATGAACGGCAAGGAATTCCAGGTCAGGGCCGGCGACGCGATCCTGACGCGCCCGGGCAGCTCGCATGGATTAAAGCAAACCGGTCAGGATGACCTGGTGCTGATCATCACTTACGAAAAACAGCGCTGAAGTGGGTGCCGCTTCGATTTTTCGCATTTACTTCACCGCCCGTCTGCCTTACGATTGTACCGCCTCGGTTGCTATTCACCCTCACTTTACTGCCTGAAGCTTTTTTGAAATCCAGCCCCGCATTGAAAGGCCATGAGCAAGCTTTCTCTTACCCTGATGCTGGTCGCTCTGCTCTGCGGTGGCATGCTTTACCCGTCGCAGGCGCAGGGTGATGATTCGCCGACAGCCGTCGTCAAAAAATTCTATCAGCAGCTGCACGCGCGGAAATATCTTGATGGTTTGCGCCTGTCGGTTTACGGCCCGGCGGTCGAAGGTCTGTCGCCGGACGAACTCAGGGAACTCGAATCAGACTTCTCCCGCATCGCCGAAGGGATTCCTGAAAACGTCGAGACCACGGGCGAGCAGATCAGCGGCGACACGGCCACCGTCTTCATCAAACTGCCCGGCGCGGCGGGGCCACAGGACATCACGCTGGCCAGAATTGACGGCCACTGGCGCGTAGGCGACCGGGAAACATACAAGCTCGTCAAAGGGCAGGGCCGCGAGTTCTTCTTTAATGCGCGGATCAGCGTCAGGGAGAACGAGGCCGCGGAGTGGCTGGAAGAGATCTTCGGGGCCGAAACGGTCTACTTCAAGGCGAAGTCCCGCTTCACCACGCTCGAAGAACTACTCAGCCTTGGCGGGATTTCGAAACAGCTGGCGAACGATTCAGAAAGTGGCTACCGTTTTGAATTGAAGGTCGCTGAAAACGGGCAGGGATTCACTGCCACCGCGGTCCCCGTCAGGTACGGTCGGACGGGCCGACGGAGTTTTTACATTGATGAGGCTGGCGTCATCCGGGCCGAAGACAAGCAGGGCCAGGCGGCGACGGCTGCATCACCAAAGTACCAGATTATAAAATGATTGACCCCGGGGCAGCAGATTGATCTTTCGGACACCCCTGACGATTCAATGTTCACCCACTGAGATCAGGCATTCCGAGCGTTCAGTCTGTAATCGAAAGTACCCGGTCGGACTCCCACCCTCTTTGCCTGCGCCTGTGCCCCGTATCCCTGTTTTGTCAGTCTTAAAGTTATTATGCTTATGACCCGACAACCAATCAGCGACCGCATGTTCAATCTGGTCCGCAGCTTCATCAGCAATCGACGCGCCGCCAGGCGTATTTTATCCGCGCTTCCAGTCCGGTTTTCCATCGTCCGCCAGAGTTCCGCCAGTAAAACGCACCGGTCACGCAGCATTGCTGCCAGCACGACGGACATCAGCCGGTCGGGTCTCGCAATTTCGACCAGCGTGATTCAGATTGATAACTTTCACATTTCGATGAGTTCTGACATGACTTCGGAGCAGTTTCTCGACATCGAACTGACGCTGCCCGAACGGAGCGTTCACATCGAGGGCCGACCGCTCCGTTACGACCGCCGGGAATCGGAAGCGGGCGGGTATCTTGTTGGAGTGCAGATTATGAGGATGTCGGATGAAGATCGCCTGGTTTACGAAGAATACCTGAAGCACCCGGTCAGGTAGGGCCGGCCATTCCACGGTCATCATTCATCGCGCACACAGCGAAAGCCAAGGTTGTTGAGTCCGCTGTCCGGCGTCGCGTGGCTGCGTGCGGCGGGCCGGTAGTTCGTACAGTAATTTTCGCTGCACAGCCACGAGCCGCCACGCATTGCGCGTTCAGTTCCCGCAACCGGGCCGTGCGGATCAACTGCGGGACTGACGGCATAATACTTCTCATCGAACCAGTCGGCACACCACTCCCAGACATTGCCCGCCATATCGTAAAGGCCGTAACCGTTCGGCGCGAAGCTGCCCACCGGCGCGCGCCCCTTGAAGCCGTCTTCACCGGTGTCGAAACCGGCGAAGCCATTTCTTTCATTCGGGAAAATTCCCTGCCACCAGTTGGCGACCGGCCTGCCGCCGGGCCGCAGTTCATCGCCCCAGACAAACTTTTTTCCAACCAGCCCGCCGCGCGCCGCGTATTCCCACTCGGCTTCAGTCGGCAGCCGCTTCCCCGCCCACCGCGCATAAGCCGCCGCGTCATTCCACGAAACCTGCGTGACCGGCTCGTTGGGCGAGACTTTGGATTTCGGCCCGTCGGGATGTTGCCAGTCCGCGCCGTCCGATTTTTCCCAGCCGCCTGAATTTTTCGACTTCATCGCAAAGACGCCCGACCAGCCGAACTTCTCGGCTTCAGTCCTGTAGCCGGTGGCTTTAATGAACTTCGCAAACTCGGCGACCGTGACTTCGCGTGCGTCCATCCAGAAGGATTTCACGGTGACTTCGTGAACCGGCGCTTCGTCAGGCATCTCGTCACTCGCGCCCATCAGGAAGCTGCCGCCTTTGATCAGGACCATACCTTCCTTTTCTCTGTATCCGGGCGATGAGGCCGGAGGAACAACAGAGGTCGAAAGCTGCGAGGTTGCGGCAGGAGTGGCCGAAGAGTGCGAATTATGATCGTGCTGATTCGGAACAGATGATGTTGAGGGCTGCTGGCAGCCTGACGTGATCAGTGGCGCGAGCAACAGCAGGATCAGTAACGGAATTTGCGGGGCTGTTCTGATTCTCACCGGACCGATTTATTCGACAAACTCAACGCTGACCTGGCGCGGGACAATGCCCTCGCGGAAACCTTCGTCGAGCATCAGCTGCACGGCGCGGCGGTCGGCGTCAGTGTACCCAAGGGTGCTTTTGTTGACCCACATCGCGACGAACTTGTCGGCCAGCTCGACCGGCATCTCGCGCGCGAACTGCATCGCGTAATTGAGCGCGTCCTGGCGATGGTCGAGCGAGAACTGGATGCTCCGGTGCAGCCAGGACGAAACCTGCCGCTGCAAATCCGCGCCCAGATCGCGCCTGATGAAGTTGCCTCCCATCGGCAGCGGCAGGCCCGTCTCCTGCTTCCACCACGCGCCGAGGTCAACGATTTTCCTGAGGCCATCTTCCTGATAAGTCAGCTGGCCTTCGTGAATCAGCAGACCGGCGTCGTAACGGCCGGCGAGGACTTCATCAATGATCCGGTCGAATTCAACGACGCCGTATTCAAACTCCGGCGTGTGCAGCCGCAGGGCGAGGTACGCGCTCGTCAGCAGCCCTGGAATGGCGACACGTTTGTTCTTTAGTTCGCCCACCGGGAAAGCCTCGCGGGCCACGACTATCGGCCCGTAGCCGTCGCCGATGCTCGCGCCGTGCGGCAGCAGCGCGTAATGATCCGCGATGTAAGCGTAGGCGTGAAACGAAGCAGCCGTCACGTCGTATTCGCGCGTGGTCATCGCGACCTGGTTGAGGGTCTGAATGTCCCTGAGGACGTGAGTGAATTTCAGTTCGCCCGTGTCAATTTTGTCGGTGGCGAGGCCGTAAAACATAAAGGCATCGTCCGAATCCGGGCTGTGCGCAACTTTGATCTCTCTTTGAACCATAAGAATAACAATCCGCAAGTCACACGAAGGGGCACGAAGAATCGGCAAAGCCCTGGTGTTTCTTCGTGAGGCTTCGTGGAAGAGATGATTTATGCCGCCGCGTATTCGCGCAGCGGGTGATAAAGCGTGTCGCGCTCGACGGCTCTGAATCCGGCTTCGCTGATGAGCTTGATGATTTCGTCCTTCGACGCCTCGTTCTCACCTTTACCTTCGACCATGTAGGATTCCATCAGCTCGCCGCCCTTCAGAATCGTCCCGTCAAAATCATTCGCGCCGAAATGCAGTGCGGTCTGCGCGAGCCGCTTGCCGAGCATGACCCAGTAAGCCTTGATGTGATCGATGTTATCGAGCAGCAGGCGAGACACGGCTATCGTCTTCAGACTGTCAATGCCGGACGGCCCGGGCAGGCGTGACAGCTGCGTGCCCGGGGGGTAAAACGCCAGCGGGATGAAGCACTGGAAGCCGCCTGACTTGTCCTGCTGTTCGCGCAGCCTGATGAGGTGGTCAACGCGATCCTCGTAACTTTCGATGTGGCCGTAGAGCATCGTCGCGTTGGTTTTGATCCCGGCCCTGTGGACTTTGCCCGCGAGGTCGAGCCAGCGCTGGCCGTCGGTCTTGTGCGAACAGATCTGTCGGCGGGTCTCTTCGGCAAAGATCTCCGCGCCGCCGCCGGGGCACGAATCCATCCCGGCCCGGTGCAGTTTTTCAATCACCTCTTCATCGGGCATTCTGAAAAAGTGCGCGAAGAAATCCAGCTCCACCATCGTGAAGGCTTTCAGGTGCATGCCCGGGAACTCGCGCTTGAGCGCCGAAAGCAGGTCGGTGTAATACGAGAAAGGCAGCCGCGTGTTAAGTCCGCCGACGATGTGCAACTCGGTCGCGCCCTGCGCGTGCGCCTCGCGGGCCATGCGCAGGTTCTCTTCGACGTTGTGCGTGTAGCCGCCTTCCTCACGCGGTTTCCGGAAAAAGCCGCAGAACTTGCAATCGGCGTAACAGACGTTGGTCGGGTTGAGGTGGCGGTTGACGTTGAAGTAAGTCGCCAGCCCGTGTTTGCGCCGTCGCACCGTGTCGGCCAGCCGGCCGATGCCGTGCAGGTCGTCGCTCGCAAACAGCGTCATCCCGTCCTCAAAGCTCAAACGCTCACCGGCTTCGACTCTCGTGGCCAGCGGTTCGAGTTTCCGGTCAATAAAGAAAGCACTCATCTTCTGACTCCCGTTACTTTGATAACTGTCGGCGGACAAACTCTTCGACTTCCGCTTTGATCAGCTCGCCGGCTGCTATGTGGGCGCGCTTTGCAACCGTCTCGCCCTTGTCCTTTATCTCTTCCGAAGTGACAAACAGACTGAGTGGGGTTCCCCACTTGCGATCCTTGTCGCCCGCCTTGCCGCGGTATTTGAAGTGCGCGGTCTGCTTCCGCTCCGGCTTCTGGTCATCGCTCTCGACGCAGATCGGATAAGCCGGCTTGTGCTTCTCGATAAATTCACGCAGTTCTTCTCTGGTCGAATACTCAGCCACGCCGATGACTGCGAGCCCCTGATCGCGGTATTTGTTGTACAGTTCGTTGACCGTCTCCACGTCGTAGCCGCTGTTGTGACACCAGCCGGCGAAGTAAGTAACCAGGATCAGTTTCTTCCCTCTGATCTCTTCCCGCAGGCTGATCATCTTCCCGTCGGGCGTCGGGAGGACAAAATCCTTCAACTCCAGTTTGACTTCGCGCAACGACGCATACTGATGCTCAACATCTTCACTACCCGCGCACAGTGAGGCGGCGGAACCCGCGAGGGCCACGAGCATCAGAGCGAGGCTGCGAATGATTATTCTTCCCGGTTTCATCTGATCAGAAAAATGTCTGCCGCGACGGTCACGAACAAAATCACGCTGACAAAAGCGTTGGTCGTAAAGAACGCCGCGTTCAGCCGCGACAGATCAGCGGCGCTGACGATGCTGTGCTGGTAAACGAGCAATACTGCGGTGGCGATGATCCCGACCAGCCCGATCCAGTGCAGGCCGGTCAGCGCGTAAACTGCGATGAGCGCGGCAAACATCGCGGCATGCAAAGCCCGCGCGATCCATAAGGCGGCGGCGATCCCGAACCGCTGCGGGATCGAATGCAGCCCGGCCTTCACATCGAAGTCGTAATCCTGACAGGCGTAGATGATGTCGAACCCGGCAGTCCAGAGCATCACCGCGAGGCTGAGCAGCAGCGGGACCGGCGAATCAATCGCTCCGCGGACGGCGATCCACGCCCCCGTCGGCGCAATCGCCAGGCACCAGCCCAGCACCAGATGGGCGAGGGCGGTGAACCGCTTCGTGTAGGAATAAAACAGCACCGACCCGAGCGCGATGGGCGATAGCATCAGCGCCAGCCTGTTCAGCATCAGCACGGCGACGAAGAAGACAATCGCCGAGGCGGCCGTGAAGACCGCGACAAACCGCGCGCTCAACATCCCGGCGGGCAGCGCGCGAACCGCCGTGCGCGGATTGGCCGCGTCATAATCACGATCAATCAGCCGGTTGAAGGCCATCGCCGCCGAGCGCGCGCCCACCATCGCGACGACGATCCACAGAATCTGACCTGGCGAAGGCAGCCCGTTCGCCGCCAGCACCGCGCCGAGGAAGGCAAAAGGCAGCGCGAAGAGCGTATGCTCAATCTTGATCATCTCAAGCGTGATTTTCAGGCTGCGAAACATAGCTCTGTTACGTGCCGCGTCGTTCAATCGCCGCCCTGCTTCCTTCCCAGCGCGTCTGCTGATCGTGCGCGACGCCAAGGTGATCGAGCAGGCGGTGGACGAAATGCTCGACCAGATCGTCAACCGTCTTCGGGAAATGATAAAAGCTCGGCATCGCCGGAATGATTCGCACGCCCATCCGCGCCAGCTTCAGCATATTTTCCAGATGGATCGCATGCAGCGGCGTTTCGCGGGGGACCAGAATCAGCGGCCTGCCCTCCTTCATCATCACGTCAGCCGCGCGGTGTACGAGGTCGCGCGCCACGCCCGTCGCCAGACAGGCGAGCGTACTCATGCTGCACGGCACGATGACCATCGCGTCACACAGATATGAACCGCTGGCAATCGTCGCGCCGATGTCGCTGGCCGGGTGAATCATCACCTTGTCGGAATCAGCGCCGAGCAGTTCAGTCACGACGCGCCGCTCAGTCCCGGCGACGTTAAGCCCCAATTCCTCGCCGACGACTCTGACGCCGGCCCTGGAAATCACCAGATCGATGCGCCCGACATCAGGGCTCTCGTTCAACCGCGCGAGCAACCGCTGCGCGTAGATTGAACCGCTCGCTCCGGTGATGCCGACGGCGATGGATTTTATGCGTTTGTTGTCCGGCAGACTTTGCCCCCTTCCAGATCAGCATGCGCGCGGCTTGTGTTAACTGAGCCGACACTATACCGTCGCGAAAGCTTGCCTGACAAGCTGTCAGCAGGCTATAACCCCTCCTGACCGCAGTCATCGCCGTCAGTACAGATTGTAAGGGCTGGGAGTGACGATTATTTCACGAAGGATTCACAAACCGGATTGCGCCGCGGAGTGAGCCTCATTTTTCAAATCTCTGACATGGATCAGGAAAACCTGAAAGAACTGCTGCTCGGATTCAGGGAAGGGCGCACGAGCCTCGATGAAACCGTCGAGCGGTTGCGGCATCTGCCGTTCGAAGACCTGGGTTATGCGCGCGTGGATCATCACAGGGCGATCCGGCAGGGCTTCCCCGAAGTTATTTTCGGGCGAGGCAAAACGCCGGAGCAGATTGCCGGGATTGCCGAGCGGTTACTCAGTCATGCGGCTAATCTGCTCATCACGCGCACCGATCATGCCGCCTTCGAACAGGTGAGGCGGGTTGCCGATGACGCGGTATTTCACGAACCGAGCGGCGCGATCACCGTCACGCGCGATCAAACGGTGCGCGGGCGAGGGACAATCGCGATAGTGACGGCCGGGACTTCGGACATTCCGGTGGCGGAAGAAGCGGCCATCACGACGGAGATCATGGGCAACCAGACCACCCGGCTTTACGATGTCGGCGTGGCCGGGATTCATCGCGTGCTGAGCCAGCGGGAACTACTGCAATCGGCGCGCGTGATCGTCTGCGCGGCTGGCATGGAAGGCGCGCTGCCTTCGGTCGTCGGGGGGCTGGTCGGCGTGCCGGTGATCGCCGTGCCGACCAGCATCGGTTACGGAGCCAGTTTCGGCGGCGTGGCGGCGCTGCTCGGCATGCTGAATTCGTGCGCGTCAAATGTGACGGTGGTCAATATTGATAACGGCTTCGGTGCCGGGTTTGTAGCGAGTCTGATCAACCGTGAGTGACAGCGTCTTCGCTGGCGGGCGACGGTTTGACAGGATGCGAAATCAGGTATTTGAGGCTGCCATGAAACTTTTTGCTCACAATCCCGCGCCAGAGAAGGGAGAGTCGGGCAAAGCGTTCTTCCTGCCTGCGACGATAATCACTGATGAGACTTTCAATCACCGCGAGATCAGGATCGGGTTCATCTGAGCCTGATTGCTGATCAGACTTTGCCCTGTGCCGGACAAGATCAGCCTCGATCAACGCGCGTTGCGTCGCATAGTCCTGCAACTCACCCAGCACGTCCTGTAACTGCTTGAGCAAGCCGAGCAACAAGGCCAGGCGGTCCGGATAAAATTCGCCGAGCGATTCCGCGCTGTAACGCAGCCGCTTGATGGAGATTCGCAGCGCATGAAGCTGCTCCGCTGTCGGCGTCTGGTCGGGGTCAGGCCAGTGCGAGAAGAACTCGCGCAGCCGCGTGCGCATAACCCGCACGGCGGCAGCGTGACTATCATCATCAGGCGACACTTTCTTTACTTTGAAGGCCTTCGCCATTTTCCCTGACAGCCCCGGCAGCCGGAACTTCCTGAATCAGCAGCGGGAATCTGATTTTGAAATCCTCGTATTCCGTCCCCTGCAAAAACTGCAGCAATAACCTGCGCCGTCGCAGCCGGCGCGCCCGGAGGCGGCGAATCAGATGACGAATATACTGCTTCTGCCCCGGCGGCAATTCACCGGATCGGCTTTTGAGCGCAATGATCATTACATCGAAATCACGAACTGCTCCCAGCGCGTCAGCCAGCTTTCCCAGTTGCCTGCGCATTTCACGGCGAAGCTCCGGGACACAGCAGACGGCAAAGTTGCTGAGCGCCACACGCAACCGGCGCGAAGCCACGCGCATGTCGTGAACAGCCTCAATATCACCCGCCCGCACTCCGTCTTCCTGAGTGATGATTGCCTGATAAAGATCGGCAAGGATAACTCCGGCCTGCTGCCTGAGATTTCGCGCCCGGGCCTGATTGTCACTGGGTGCAGTCATCACGCCTGAAATCAATGCAAACTCTTCGTCATTCTAAACGGCGTGATCCGGCGTCTCAAGACGGGAAGAAAAGAAGCAGCGTTGTGCCGGAGAGAATTTGCGTGAGGTAAAAAAGGTTATGGAAGAAAATAGAGATTCCACGTTTTCTTCAAGTGCCAGCAGGGTCTGCTGGTGTCGAGCAGGCACGTGGAGGCAAATGCCGGTTAGCCCCGCTCAAGCTTCTCGATTCGTTCTTTGGCGTGGAGGGACTGGTTGTACCCAGTGAGCAGCCGGCTCCCTCCCTTCATTATTCCCCTTCATACCAGTCCGCGTGCTTATGCCCCGTTTCCTCTCAGGAAATGATCTGCCGTACCGAATAGTACCCCATAAAAAAAGAGATGGAAGTTACCAGTGGTCGCCCCGTTGACTACTGATAACTTCCATCCTGACCAATGAAACTACTACCGAAAAAGCAGACACAGTATAGTAATCAAAATGCGTTAAAGCAAGTTCAATAATTGTACCCTTGGCTAACCTGCTGGTGTCATTGGACTTCTCTCTTGCTAAAACCCCTTCCTGTTTAACACTATTTTCACAATTCGTTAATTAGAGTTGTAAGCTCTGCAATTAGAGAGCTTACAGGTACAGTCCGAATTGACCTGCTTTTTATTTCCCTTGGCATTTCTGGTTATTCTGACTAAATCCGATATTAATCAGGACAATAATTGTCATCTGACCGAGGCTAATCCCGCCCTATCTTATGATTTCCGCCAGACGCTGCGTATAATCCGCACGGAGATTAACCGCTATGCGTGCAGACCTTGCAGACTGGATTGCCTTGAACATGGTGCGTCGGATCGGGCCACGCACTGCCAACCTGCTGCTTGACCAGTTTGGCTCACCAGCCAATGTTTTTGCCGCCTCACGCGCGGCACTCGTCGCAACCGGGTTGAAGCCTGATACGATCAGTGAGCTTCACGACTCCGCGATTCTGGAGAAAGCCAACGCCGAGATTGAGAAGTTGGAACAGCTTGGCGCACGGGTCGTGACAATTGACGATGATGACTACCCCCCGCTGCTACGCGAAATTTACGACCCGCCGATAGCACTCTACGTGCGCGGCAACCTGAGCTTGGCACACGAGCGCCCGTGTCTGGCGGTGGTGGGGTCGCGGCGCTGTTCGACTTACGGAGTTAACGCCTCACAGAGCCTCTCGCGGGCATTGGCCGAACAGGGGATCACGATCGTTTCCGGTCTGGCGCGCGGGATTGATGCCGCAGCACACCGGGGCGCGCTCGAAGCCTTGGGCGCGACCATCGGCGTCATCGGCACCGGCCTTGACGTAACCTATCCGAAAGAACACGCCAGGCTGACTGATGAAGTGATCGCGAACGGAGCAGTCGTTTCCGAATTCCCGCTCGGCACGCCGCCACTCGCGCAGAATTTCCCTTACCGCAATCGCATCCTCAGCGGCCTGTGCTTTGGCGTGCTGGTCGTCGAGGCGTCTGAACACAGCGGCTCGCTCATCACAGCGCGGCTGGCTTACGAACAGGGCCGTGAAGTGTTTGCAGTTCCCGGCAACATTACCTCGCAGACTTCATTCGGGCCGAATTACCTGATCAAGGACGGCGCGAAGCTGGTGCAGCACTGGCGCGACGTGGTCGAAGAAATGCCGCGAGCTATGAAGGAGCAGATCTCTGGCAAAGCCGGCCTCGAGAAAAACTCAGGCACAGAGCAGCAGTTTCAGCCCGCCTTTGAAGCCGTCGCGTTGAGCAGTCACGAACGGGCAGTGCTTGAACTTCTCTCCCCTGACGTCTCCTCACACATTGATCAGTTGCTGACGACCAGCGGGCTGAATTCATCCGACCTGATGAATGCGTTGCTTGGGCTGGAGATGAAAGATAGAATCAAACAGCTTCCGGGCAAGAGCTTCGTCAGGAGGCTGTGATGCAGTCACGCAGGCTCCTTTCCTGATGCAGGGTTTCATAGTACTCCCCAAAGCGAGCGAGATCGGAAAAAATGTTCGAGTGGCTCAAGCAGTGGTTTCTTGGCATTACGAGCATGGTGCTGCGAATGCCTGTCTATCTGGCGGCGCCGATGATGATTCTGGTCGGCGCGCTTGATTCGTCACTGCTCTCGTTGCCCGAGGTCAACGACTACATCACCATTTACCGCGTCGCGCACAATCCGAGCGAGGTTTTTTACTTTCCCCTGTTCCCAGCCCTGGGCTCAGTGATTGGCTGTCTGGTACTCTACAGCATTGCGCAACGTGGCGAGCAATTCATCAAGCGGCGCTTTCATCCCGCACATCTGGATCGCGTCCAGGAGCTTTATCGCAAGTGGGGAGTGTTTGCGCTGGTCATTCCGGCGCTGCTGCCCCCGCCCATGCCGTTCAAGATTTTCGTCGCCACGGCCGGGGCGATGGGCTACCCGCGCGGCAGGTTCGCGGCGATTGTGTTGATCGCGCGGACGGTGCGTTATTACTTCTGGGGCATCGCGGCCTACATCTGGCGCGAAGAGGTTCTCAAAGCGCTCAAGTTTCTGGAAGAACATTTCTTCGAGGTAATGATTGTTATTCTCGGCCTGATTGTTCTGTTCTTCCTGATTCGTTGGGGGACGCTGGCAATCAAAGGCCGTTCGCCGAAAGCGGGCGAGACTGAGGCTTCATACAGTGATTGATGTTGTCCGGCGGGCTGACTGCCGGGCATCGGGGAAATCATCAGCCAATGAAAGGTTTTTTTGCGAAAGTCGGCGCGTGGCTCAAAGCGATGCAGGGCGCGCTGGTCAGCCTTGGCGCATTCGGCGTTTTTGGCATCGCGTTACTCGACGCCGCACTCATCCCGCTGCCCGGCGGGCCGGATGCGGTGGTGATGACGCTCTCACACCTCAACCACGCGTTAATGCCACTTTACGTGATGGCGGCGGTGCTGGGTTCGACGCTGGGTTGTCTTGTGCCGTATTACATCGGGCGGGCAGGCGGGGTACGGGCGTTGCGAAAATTCAGCGATGAAAAGCGCGAGCGCGTGACGAAACTGCTCGACCGTTACGATGTCTGGGCTATGCTCGTCGGCGCCGTCCTGCCGCCGCCCTTTCCCTTCAAAATCTTCCTGCTCACAGCCGGAGTCTTCCGGATGAACGTCCTGCGCTTTCTGATTGCGCTGGCAATTGGCCGCAGCCTGCGATTCATTCTCGAAGGCGTGATGGCAGTCCGCTACGGCGATCAGGCCGCGGAAATTTTCAGGCACCATTACCCGAAGATCGGGCTGGGCATCGCGGCCCTGATCATCGCAATTTTCGTCATCAACACACTACGAACGCGCAGGCTTCAGCCGATCCAGTGAAGCCTTTATGAGCAGCGCCCCAGGCTCTTCCAGAGCTTGGCGGGTATATTGCTGTTCGCTTCATGCCTTACCGGTTTGTTCTGCCCAGGACTTCACGCACCATCTCACCAACGCTGGCGCCAATCGAAAGCGCCGAAGTCAGCCCCGGCGATTCGATGCCGATGAGGTGAATCACTGAAGACCACTGCGGGTCATGCCGGATCACCCAGTCGGCGAACGAGTGATCGTGCGCAGGCACCAGGCGGGGCCGCAACCCGGTGTAACTCGGTCGCAAATCTTCCCGCCTGAGCGACGGCACCATCAGTCTGGCTGATTCGTAAAAGTCATCAAGCGGCGCGCGGTTGTTTTCGTAATCGTCCTTGCTCTCGACATAGTGCGCGTTCGGGCCGAGCAGCAGTGTGCCCGCGAGGTTCTTCGTGAAATGCACGCCGAGGCCGTGACCGCTGGCGAGTGGGAGCGGGTAGACCAGACGGTTGACGATGTGGCTGCGGCTCGGCGGCAGCTCGGCGTATTCGCCGCGACATGGATAGATCGTGTAATGGTCATAGCCGAAGATCCGGGCAACTTCATCCGAATAAAGCCCGGCGGCGTTGATGACCACGCGGGCAGCGAACTCTTCGCGCTGCGTGCGGAGCTTGGGGATTCCGTTTCTGACTTCGGCGGCGACGAGGCGCGTATCCGTCAGAATGTGAGCGCCGTTTTCAATGGCGATGCGGGCGAGCGTTTTGACGAGGGTTTCGGCGTCAACGATGCCGGTGTTGGGCGACCAGATCGCGACCGGGGAGACGACATTCGGCTCAAGCCGCCGGATGAAATCGCGGTCAACTATTTCCAGCCCCTCGGCGCCGTTCTCGTCGCCGCGCCGTTTGAGGATTTCGAGGACGGGAAGCTGGTCTTCGGTGTCGGCCACGATCAGCTTGCCGATGCGGTCGTGAGGGACGTTATGCGCCGCGCAGAATTCGTAAAGCATCGCGATGCCACGCACGCAGTGCCTTGCCTTGAGCGAACCGGGCAGGTAGTAAATGCCCGCGTGCATAACGCCGCTGTTGCGCGTCGAAGTGCCGAGGCCGAGTCGCGGCAGGGCTTCGAGCAGAAACACGTCATCGTAATGACGCGAGACTTCGGCAGCGATTGCGGTGCCGACCACGCCGCCGCCGATGATTGCGATGTTTGCGGTTTCAGTCTGATTCATTCTGATTCGACCGGCTGCAAGGCTGAATGGTACGCGGATGACACAGATAAAACTGATCCGTACGGATCACTTTTGCAGATGCTCTGATCCGTGTGAATCCGTCGCATCCGTTCGATCAGTGTATCATTATCTGATCGTTATTCGCGCTTCAGATTTGGTTCGAGGGAAAAGGGTGATGGCAGGTCTGATGGAGTGAATGCGCGGGACATCCGCATCGCCGTTACGACAACTTCATTTGAACCTGCCTGTAACAGGTGGGTGATCCTGCCCTGCGGCGTTTCGAGTCTCGTACGATGACGAGCATTCCTGCCGGCAGGTATTTGCGCGGATCTCCCTTTCAAATGAATTAGGCTCAAATTTAATGTTGCCGAACACTAACGTAGCAGATGTCCCGCAGCGCAGGGCATACTACGCTCACCACCCCTGCCCGGTCAAGATGCCTGTCCCGACAATTTTCTGCGGCGCCCGACTCCGCGCCATACTTGACCATCAGCCGCGCCATTGGCTATCTTTCTCGCTTTCATCGGCATTCATTTTCGTGTCAATCAATCAGTCCCAGGCATTTGAGGAGAATAAAAAAGTAATGGCAATTCAGGCAACGCAGATCCGCAAAGGGATGACCATCATCCACAACGGAGTGCCGCACAAGATTCTGGAGTTTCATCACCACACGCCCGGCAACCTGCGCGCGATGGTTCAGACCAGAATGCGCAATCTGAAAACCGGAACGACGACGGAACACCGCTTCCGCTCGACCGAATCCATCGAGCGCGCCGTCCTCGAAGATCACGAGATGACTTACATGTATAATGACGGCTCGGATTATCACTTCATGAACACTGAGACTTACGAGCAGGTGGCCCTGAGCGCGGACGACCTTGGCGATATGGCCGGGTATCTGCTGCCGGAGACCGTGATTCAGGTCCAGTTCTACGAAGGCGAGCCCATCGGCATTGACATCCCACAGGTCGTTGAGCTGACCGTCATTGAAACCGAGCCGGAAGTCAAAGGCGCGACCGTCAGCAACGTCGGCAAGCCGGCCAAACTGGAAACCGGGATCACCATCCAGGTCCCCGCCTTCATCAAGGAAGGTGACAAGATTCGCGTGGACACCACCGAAGGCCGCTATATGGAGCGCGCCCGATAGTAATGTGATGTCAGAGGCCGGAGATCAGGGGTCAGGAATAACAATTCCCTCCGACCGCTAATCTCTGATCCCGACCTCTTCATTTTTATGTATTCCCTGTACAGCTTTTTTCTCAGTCTTGCCTTCATCGCCCTGTTGCCGTATTTCACCTGGCAGGCATTCATCAATAAAAAGTACCTGAGTAATTTCCGCGAACGACTCGGCCTGCTGCCGGAAGAGTTCGGCGATGACGCGCGTCCGACGATCTGGCTGCACGCGGTCTCGGTCGGGGAAACACTCGCGGCAAGGCCGCTCATCAGCGCCCTGCGCGCCCGCTTCCCCGGACACCGCATTATCGTTTCGACGACGACAGCGACCGGGCAGGCGGTCGCCCGTTCGCGCATTACCAACGCCGACGGCTTCTGTTACTTCCCTTTCGACTGGCGTTTTTCGGTGCGCCGCACGCTTGAACGCATCCGCCCGCAGGCCGTGATCCTGATGGAGTCGGAGCTGTGGCTGAACTTCCTGCACGAATGCCAGCGGCGCAGCATCCCGGTGATCGTCGTCAACGGCAGGATCTCGGACAGATCGTTTGCGCGCTCGCAGCAGTTCGGCTTTCTGATCCGGAGGATGTACGAGAAGGTGTCGCACTTCGCGATGCAGAGCGAGGCCGATGCCAGGCGCGCCATCGCGCTCGGCGCTCACCGTGAGAGGGTCAGCGTCAGCGGCAACATCAAATACGACATCGGCGAGGCGGCCCGGGCCACGCCACTCGAAGAGATCGCCGAACGGCTCAATCAGTCCTTCGCCCTCGGCGCTGCGCCGCTCATCATCGCGGGCAGCACGAGCGACGGCGAAGAAGAGATCATTGTCGCGGCCTTCGAGCAGTTGCGAAAACACGGCGAACTGGCGAACGTCCGGTTGCTGATCGCGCCACGCCACCCGGAACGTTTCGCGGAGGTCGCGCAGAAACTCGATTCAACCCGTTTTCGTTATGTCCGCCGATCAGCGCTGGTCGAACAGCCTGAATACGTGCTGGCCGGTGAACCTGCGGTCTCAGGCATCGCATCTTCGCTCGGGGCCGCAACCGGCGGCGATGAATTTCGCAACGCCGACATCATCCTGCTCGACTCCATCGGCGAACTGGCCGCGCTTTACCGTTTCGCCTCGGCAGTTTTTGTCGGCGGCAGTCTGGTTCCTAAAGGTGGTCACAACATCCTCGAACCGGCGCTTTATGCCAGACCGATCATCGTCGGCCCGCACATGGAAAATTTCCGCGAGATTGCGGATGAGTTCACGCACCACCAGGCTCTCATCACCCTGAGCGGTGCGAATGATGATGAACTGACTGCGGCGCTGCATGACAACCTGTATGAACTGCTGACCGACGCGGCACGTTCGCACGCGCTCGGTGACCGTGCCCGTGCGGTGGTCAGCGATAATCGCGGGTCGACCGCCCGCACAGTCGCAACCATCGCCAGTCTGATGTGAATTCAGAATTCAATCCTTTCACCCGCGCCCTGCTGTACGCCCCTGCCAGACTTTACGCTGCGGGCGTCAGGCTGCGTCTGGCCCTCTACAGAAACGACCTGCTCAAATCTCACCGCCTCAACGCCCCGGTCATCAGCGTCGGCAACCTGACGCTGGGGGGAACGGGCAAGACTCCGTTCACGGCTTTCATTGCGCGATACCTGCGAGATGAAGGTCACAGCGTGGCGATCCTGAGTCGCGGTTACAAACGCTCCGGCTCGGGCCGCGTTGAAGTGTCGGACGAAAAGTCCGTATTGCGCGGGCCGCTCGAAGCCGGCGATGAGCCCTACCTGCTGGCGATGGCCTGCCCCGGTGTGCGTGTGCTGGTGGATAAAGATCGCTACGCCGCGGGCCGGTGGCTCTCGGGGCGAACGCCGATTTCCGCTTTCGTTCTCGATGACGCCTTTCAGCACCTGCGCCTGAGGCGTGACCTGAACCTGTTGCTGGTGGACGCGACCGAGCCTTTGCACAAAGCCGAAATGTTTCCGCTCGGACGATTGCGCGAACCGCTGACCGGATTGCGGCGGGCGGACGCCGTCATCGTGACTCGTTCGGATCAGCACTTCGACCGGGCGGCTTTTGAATCGGCGATTGATCGTCACTGCCGCAAAGACACGCCGGTCTTTTATGCTTACCACGAAATGACAAAGCTGCGACCTCTGACAAGGATGCGTTGTCAGGGTGCGGGAGAGGTTGATCTGCCGCTCAAAGTCATCCGGTGGGATGTCGCCGCCGTTTCAGGCGTCGCCCGACCGGGGCGTTTCATCTCTGACCTGCAACGGTCAGGGATGGCCATTGCGCTGCGCCGGGATTTCAGGGATCATCACCGCTATACGGGCGAGGAATTCATTGAAATCATCGAGCAGGCGCAGAAAGTCGGGGCCGCAGCAATCGTCACGACGGAAAAGGACGCGGCCAACATTCCCGCGGACGTGGTGCGATCATCCATGCTGCCGGTTTACGCCGCGCAGATTGAGTTCCGCTGCGAAGATGAAGTGAGACTGAAGAAGCTGATCCTGAATGCCGTCAGCAATCGGAGGTTTTGAGAGAAGCCCCGCGCAGACATGTTATGCAGAAATACATTGACGACTTTTTGCAGCATCTGAAGTACGAGCGCAACCTCTCCGAACACACGCTGCGTAATTACGCCAGCGACCTGGAGCAGTTTTACGGCCACCTCGCCCCGCCCGACCGGGAGGGCAACCGCCGCAACGTCAACGTCCGCGACCTGGATCACCTGACGATCCGCGACTTCATGGCGTCGCTCTACGAGAAGAACAAGAAGAAAAGCTCGATCCACCGCAAGATCGCGGCGATCCGCACCTTCTTCCGCTTCCTCTGCCGCGAAGGCGTTCTCGAAGCCAACCCGGCGCGCCTCGTCGCCAGCCCGCGCGTCGAGCGCAAGCTGCCCAACCACCTGACGATTCAGGAGGCGGTCCGCTTCATCGAAATGCCCGACCTCGATACCGTACTCGGCAAACGCGACCGCGCCATCCTCGAACTGCTTTACGCGAGCGGCGTGCGCGTTTCCGAACTCGTCAACCTGAACCTGACCGACATTGACTTTGAAAACCAGACCATGCGCGTCAAAGGTAAAGGCCGCAAGGAACGCATCGTCCCTTTCGGTGAACATGCGAAAAAAGCGCTGGAGATTTATTTGAGCGTGCGTGGCGAACTGCTGATCGAAGCCGAACTTGACAAAATTGATCCGCTGGCAGTCTTTATGAACTACCAGGGCACGCGCATCACCACGCGCTCGGTCGGCCGGATGATAGACAAGTACGTGAAGCTCTGCTCCGACATTCACCACATCAGCCCGCACTCGCTGCGTCATTCCTTCGCCACGCATATGCTCGACGCCGGGGCGGATTTGAGGACGATTCAGGAACTGCTCGGACACGCGCGCCTTTCCACGACGCAGCAGTACACGCACGTTTCGACTGACAAATTGATGGAGGTTTACGACAGGGCGCACCCGAAGGCGTGAAGGAGTCTGAAGGCCCGAAAGCACGAACGGCGACAGACAGGGTCTGTCGCCGTTCGCATCTTGCGTCCGAAGTTTATTCACCTTCACTCTTTGCGCCGCGCATATTTCACGCCGCCGATGAGCATCATCAGCACCAGATACACCGGCAGCATGCCGGGCGCGGTGAAATCCGACAGCTTCAGCCAGCTCCCGGCGTCGGCAGTGGCCTGCGGCTTCCTTGGGCGCGGCGGGACGTCGTCGCTGACAGTCCAGAGTTTCCCGTCGCGCAGGTACATCCGCTGCATCTCCTGCAGGTTGAACGGGCGCGCGCCGCGGCGGTTGAAGACCGAAAGCTGATTGCCCGATTCATCCGCCGCGCGGTCGCGGTCAATGCCCTTCGAGATGGCCAGCGCCTCGCCTTCGAAAGTCGCAATCAGCTTCGGCGTCGGCTTGGGCGAGAAGCCGTAGATGTTCGGGTTGTCTTCGGGTGACATCATCTCGACGACGCGGAGGCCATTCTTCCCGTCGGCCACGTAACCGAACAACGAGTTATTCGTCATCCCGAGCTTGATGTCGTGCGCGTCGTTGATCTTCCCTTCGGCGTTGAAGGTCTGGTCAATCTTCGGCTTCTCGGGTTTCTCGATGTCAACGATCACGACGCCGTTCTTGCCCGCCGCGACGTAGGCGTAGGTGCGGGCGAGGTAGACGTTGTGCGCGTCTTCGATCTTCACCGTCGCGCTCTCGACCCTCTTCGCCTGTTCGGGGATCGTCACGTCAACGACGTGCAGGCCCTCATCATCGGTCACGAACGCGTAGCGGAACTGCACGGCGACAGAACGCGGGTTCCTGAGGCCGGTGACTTCCGCCGCGACTTTCGGCTCGAAGGGGTTGTTGATGTCAACGATCACGAGCCCGCGGTCGCAGGTGATGTAGGCATGGGTGCCCGCAATCGTGATGTTGGACGCGCCTTTGAGAACGCCGTTCGGGTTCCACGTCAGCGCGCGCTTGAGGAAGTTGTTCGACGGGTTGCCGTCGAGCAGCGTCGCCGCATTGACGGTGATCAGTCCTTCTTCCCGGTCGGTGACGTAGAGGAACGCGTAGAGCGGGTGGATCGGCTGGTGGTCGTCGCGGTTGACCGCCTCCTCGTTTTCGGGCCGGTGGATGCGGTACTTCTTCGGGAAGATGCTGTTCGGCAGTGACGCCGTCGGGTCAACGCCGAGGGTCGTCGGCGAGGCGACGGCGGTCGCGTACTTCGTATCAACATGCAGCCGCTGACCGATGGGCGAGACCGGCGCGGTGGTGATGCGCTCGGAGAAGCCCTTGTTGTCAATGTTGGCGATGTCATAAACACGCAGGCCGCCTTTGCCGCAGGCGACGTACGCGTACTCGCCGCGCACCTGGATGCTCAGGGCTTCGGGGTTGCCGTGATGCTCGTAAGCCTCCTTCAGCTCGCCTTTGTTTTTCTCGACGTGCTTCCTGTACTCATCGGGGTAAGCGAGCTTGTGCAGGCTTGAGCCGATGACCGCCTGGGGTTCGTCGCGCTCAGTAACGACGACCGCGTGGATGCCGTGTTTGCCCGCCGCCACCCAGGCGAAGCGCCCGATGAAGTTCGGGAAGTTCGTCCCCTGCATCAGGATGTTCGCCATCCAGGCGTTGTTGTCGCCCGCTCTGGACACGTGACAGTCGGTGCAGACTTTCGTCTCCGAAGAGCTGACCGTGTGCGGCACGTAGGTGCTGAACGCCTGGCCGCTGTAGCCTTCGGAGGAAATAGTCTGCTGCTGTGAGTAGAGCCACTCGCGGCTCTGGTTCTGCGAGGCGACCAGGATCGCGCAGGTCGAGCGGGTCGGCGCGATGCGATGGCCCGTCACCGTCCCGTCCTTGCCGAGCATATAAACGTCATCGCGCAGCGTCTGGAAGTTGTACTGCGTCCAGTTGCGCACCTTGGTTTCGGCCTCGTTGTGCAGCATCGGCTTCTGCTTGTTCGCCGTCATCGGCAGGTGGCAGCCGAAGCAGCTTGACGTCCACGACGAATGGCAGGCGTAACAGGTCATCTTGCCGTTGGCGTGCGCCAGCTTATCCTCGCTGACGGTTGTGTCGCCCCACATTTTGCCGTCGCGCTGAACCGTCTTGGCGTAAGCCGAGGCGTCGTTGTAATCCTTGCGGCCCTGAGTGACCGTATCCACGGTCTGCACCACGCGCCACCACTTGCCGGGGATGACCAGCGAGTTCTGCACGATGTCGCCCGGGACCAGGTTGACGACTTTTTCCTTCCCGCTCGCGTCGAGTTCGGGCTTGCCGTCATCGCCGATCACCGTCCTGGTGGCCGCCGCCGTGATGCGCTGGAACATCCTGATCTGCCGCCCGCGCTCGTTGCGCGTGTTGATCCGGGTCAGGTCCTTGCCGACCGTCACGACTTTGCCCTTGAAGCGGCCCGCCCCGGCGGCGGGGCCCGAGAGGATGAGCGTCGCCGGCTTCTCGATCGTGCCGTGGCAGTCAATGCAGTCAATCGAAATCGCCGCGCGCGGCTCCTGGTAGAGGTTGCCGTTGCCGTGGACGTCGGAGCTGACGTGGCAATCGGCGCAGTGCATGCCGACTTTCGCGTGGACGTCATCGAGCTGGACGGCCTTCTTGAATTTGTCGGGGTCGTCGGGCCTGATGCGCGTGCCGCGGGCGGTCAGCAGGTTGCCCTTGCGATCCTGTTTGTAGACGTTGCGGAAGACCCAGCCGTGGCTGTGGAAATCGCCGAACTGCGTGCGCTGCGCCTTCGGGTTCACGTCGGTGTAAATGCTGGCCAGGAACTTTTCGTCCTGACCCCACCGCCCGCGCATCGCGGAACCCTCGGGGTTGCGGCGCTGGATGTTGTCCTTCTCCTCTTCGCTGAGGTCCGGCTGCTTTTCGGGGTACATCAGTTTGCCGTCGGTTTCGTTGTCCCACCACGTCATCCCGTAGTAGGTCGTGACCATATTCGTGCCCGGGTGAACGTGGCAGACCATGCACTGGCTCGAAGGCATGCCGTTGGTCATCTGATGTTTGATCGGGTGGCCCGGCTCGTCCTTCGGGATCGTCGGGTCGGCGGTCTGGGTGAAGCCCGTATTGCCGAACTTCGCGAACTGCCCGGAATGTCTCGGGTCGCGGTCATTCGCGTAAACCACGTGGCACGCGGTGCAGCCGGACGACCGGAAATCGCCGGGGTTGTCATTCGTGCCGATGTGCGAAAGCAGCGGGTCGAGCAGGCGGGTTTTCTGCAGGCCGAGAAACACCGGGTCGGTGCGCAGCCGGGTGCCGAAGCCGCGGTCACTCAGCTTGTCTTCGGGCTTCCCGTTGACCTCCTCAGGGTTGGGCGAGCCGATGTCGGAAGGCAATCCCTTCTTCTCGCCGCCGCGCTCGAAGACGCGCAGGACGTTGCCGGGCTGGGTGACTTCCCAGCGCGGCAGCGGGATCAGGTAAGGCAGGATGCCTTTTTTGGCGATTTCGTCCGCGGTCGGCGCCGGGTTGGTGAAGACCTGCAGGATCTCGCCGTTCTTGCCGTAAGCTTCGCCGAAGCGCGCGTTCTTGAACGGGAAGGCGCCGTTGTTGTAGAGCGCCGCGGCCCAGAGCATGCCGCCGTGCGTCATCATGCTCTTCTTTGAAAACGCGACCTCGCGCGGGTGGCATTCCGCCGTGCCGCAGCTCAGGTCGGCGGCGCGGTAATCGCCGGGGTTGACGAAGCGGATGTATTCGTCGCTCTCCTGGTTCTGCTTCGCGGCGAGTTGTTTCGGGTTGGCGGTCGTCTTCCAGACGTCCTTCAGGCGCGGCTGCACGTGGGCCTTGTTCTTGTCAGCCGCCGCCGGGTCGCCGCCGTGACAATCAGCGCAACCGATGCCGAGGTCCGCGTCACCGCTCTCGCCCGGGTGCATGGATTCGCTCCCGGTGTGACAGACGATGCAGCCCTGCGACTTCGGATTGACCTTCTTCTGCCTCTGCTGCTGCGCGGGTTCATCGCCCGTGTTCGCGGCCCGTGAACTGCGGCCATTTGACAGCAGGCTCAGGGCCATGACAATTGTCAGACTCAGCAGAAGGATCAGTTTGGTGTGCTTGATTATGTTCGATTCATTCATAAGTCGCCCTGCTCGGAATCAACCCGAAGAGACGAAGCAGACGAAGTAAAGGAGGCAAAACCAGCGGCTGCTTCGTCTCTTCAGGGTCAAGTCAACCCATCAATTCAGCCATCATTGCGGCGGGGTCCCACCAGGCCCGGAGTTCCCGGATCTTCCCCGCCCCGTCAATTTCAAAAACGTCAATCCCTTCAAAGGTCACGGCGCGGCCATTTTTGCCGACGCCGTTGCCCGTCCATTTGACTGCCGCGCTGTCGCCGGCAATGAAGACTTGATTTTCAGTCAGCCCGACCCGCTCGAAGGCGCCGGTGATGCCGTCAAAGAACCGGCGGAAAGCGTCGTGGCCTTTCATCGGCGGCGCCCCGACCGGGTCGTAGCTGACGGCGTCCGCGGCGAAAGTGGCGACCCATGCCTCGCGGTCCATCGCGCGCGTGGCGGCGAAGTAATCGGCAACGACTTTCTGGAGGATTTCCGGTGACATACTTGTCTCGGGGTCGGGATTCCGGCTGCCGTCACCTGCCACTCGACCGGCGGCCTCGCCGGATTGACCGGAAGTTTCCGCCTCGGGCCCGGGCCTGGCGGATAAGTTTCCGGCCGTCAGTAGGTGAACTTCACCGTCATAAAAGCCGCCCACAGCGGCGGGCGCCCCGCGCCGCAGCCCTGCGGCGTGCCTGCGCAGTTCGAGCTGTAGATGTCAGTGAACCCGTTGCCCGGCTTGAGTCCGGACAGCCCGCCCGTGATGATGACGTTTTCAGTCAGCGGCGGGCGGTAGATGAACCCGATGCCCAGATCATGGCCGAGATCATGGCGAATCTTCGGCTGGTACTGCACCAGTTCGAGCGGCTCGGTGCGATTGAAGTGCAGGTAGTTGTAATTGATAAACCCGCGCAGCTTCGGCGTGATGTCGGCGTCAAAGCCGACGTTGTAGATCGTGATGCCGGGGTTGACGAAGTTCGCCTGGCCCTCGGTCTTGCTGCTGCGCAGGCTCGGGATCAGGCTGTGTGGCGCGACCAGCAGCACGCCGGTCTCCGTGAGCCCGATGGGCTGCGAATTCCAGAAGCTGAACCGCCCGCCCGAGAAATTCACGTTGTCGAGGATCGAATCGAAGCCGCGCGCCGTGCCGTCGGTCGGCTTGGAGTCGCCCGAGGTGTAAAAGACCGAGGCGCGCAGGCGCAGCCAGTCGCGGTCAAGCGAAACTTCCCCGGCGGCCATCTGCGCGTTGATGTGCGTCGCGCGCCCGGCAATCGGGTTGCGCTCGTCGCGGCCGATCGCCTGGTAGAAGGCATGCGTGACGTTGATCTTGCCGAAGTGCCCGTCGCCGGCCCAGCCTAAATAGCCCACGCGGATGTGGTGCGGCGCCACGTCGCCGATCTTGGCGGGCCGCACGAGGAATCTGTTCTCGTCGTAATGGACGCTCGCCTGGTCGCTGTTGTAATGAAGGCTCAGCTGCGCGGTGTAGCCTTTGACGAACGTGTCCTGACGGTAGAGGTTCGCGATCCAGACTTTCTGATCGCGGAACTGGACCTCGCGGAAATTGACCGTGTTCAGTTCGCTGTTGGTCTCCTTCTCGAGCATGTTGAAGTAAGCCACGTTGAACTGATACCGGTTCGAGGCGTGATTGCCGAAGAACCTCACGCCGAGGTTCGAGTCGTTGAAGATGAAGCCGCGGAAGTCGCTGTTGAAGCTCTGCACGCCGACGCGCACCGAGGTCGTATCGAACGACGGCGAGCGCCCCCTGACGCTGCCCCGGCCGCGCAGGAACGGGAAGATTTTCGACGTGTCGCCGAGCCGCATCTCGTAAGACAGCTCTTCAAAGCCGACGAAGCCGTCGAGCCGCGTCTTCCCCTCGCGCGGGTCAATGTTGACGGCCCCGTTTTCGCGCGTCCGCAGGAAGTTGATGTTCACGACCGGCGTGATGTGCAGCCGCCAGTCGGCGGGCTTGAACGAGGTGTCGCCGTGGAAGAGGTCGAAGGAGAAGATGAAATTCTGGTTGAAGAACTCCTGCCGCCCGCGCCCGAAGAATTCGTAGCTGCCGGGGCGGACGCTGCTCACGTCCTGCGGCAGGGGCAGGCGGCGCAGGATCAGCGTGCTTTCACTCTCCATCGTGAGATTCAGGAAAGTGTGCTGGCCGACGATCGGGTAATCGCCCTTGAGGATGTTCTGGCGGTACGGGTTGAGGATGTGGCCGCGCACGTAGCGGGGGTCGGTCGGGAAGCCGATCCGCCAGCGGTCCGCGACCGCCCGGTAATCGCCGTCGCCCTCCGTTTTATCGTCCCTTGACGGGCCGGCGGCGCCGAGCGGGCGATCATCAGGCGACTGGACGGCACTCTTCGCGGGCGCGTCCTTTTTCTCCTGATCTTTTTTCGCCGGGTCGGCGGACTGCGGCTCGGCCGCCGGGCGGGCGGCAGCAAGCTCCTGTTCGGATTTCTGCCGACTGGTTTCGGTAGTGGCTGGGCCGTCCGCAGCGCTTTGCGCGCGGACGAGGGTCGCGGCAGCCAGGATACAGATGAGAGTAAGAGTGAAGACCGGGCTTCTCAAGGGTCACCTTCCGGAAATCAGCAATGTGTCGAATCAGCGGACGCCGGCGGCGTTCCGGGCTGATCGGCAGATGCAATTGAAAGATCAGGAATTCTGGACTGGAAACAAGCCGGGTCATCGCGGGTCGCGATGAGTGTGGGGTAACAGTTCACGACCCCTCGGCGGGATCGCTGCTGGAAAATCAATTCGGTGTACCGGGCCGGCCCTGAACAACGGTCGCTGCCCGCGGTGAAGCCTGTTGATCCGGGCGGCGATTCGAGGGATTTCTGACCCCACTTGTTTTCAGTTCAGGAGCCGTGACTTCGGCTTCATTCGATCCTGAAACACAAAGTAATCTGATTCAGTGCGCGGGCTTGATAGCATACCAATTCATTGAAAGTCAATCACCGGGCCGGTCCCCCTGATCAAACTCTTTCGACTTCGTTCCCTGACAAAACCGATTTTTCCTTGCCAGAGTTGCCTCGCGCGACTATATTCTCAGCCACTCACACCCCGGACAAGTTATCTTTGAAATCATCAGTCCCGCACCGCCCAGAAGCAGTAGCCTGTTGCGGACAGCAGCGCGGAGCCGAAAGTTCAGACCGCCCTGAACTCCGTCAGCGAGTCTTCGCCTGCTTGTTTTTCCTTAGTCAGTCCGGGGTGCCTGATCGTTGACCTTTTGCTGACCTGATGCTGAAGCCGGATTCACTCCCCGGGCTTCACAGGCAATTAACCGGCGTTTCAATCAACAGGGATCTTCAATGTACGCAAACCAACAACCCACACGCGCCCTCCTGCGGCTCAGACTCAATCGGATTTTTGTTTTGCTCGTCGCGCCCTGTCTGGCGCTGGTCGTTTTCACGACGTTGCGCCCGGGCTGGAAAGCTCAGGCGGAAAACCCGACACAGGTGGTCACCGTCAACGCCGCGAGTTATTCGTCGCCGCTCGCCCGCGGCGCGATCGCCGCCGCCTTCGGGACGCAACTGGCGACCCGCACCGAAGTGGCCGACCGCCTGCCGCTGCCGACCAGCCTCAACGGGACTTCGGTGCGGCTGATTGACAGCCAGAACGTCGAGCATCAGGCCCCGCTCTTCTTCGTCTCGAGCGGGCAGATCAACTACCTCGTCCCCGATGAAGTCGCCACCGGCACGGCGCAACTGATCGTCACGAGCGGCGACGGCGTCGTCTCGCGGGGCGAAGTTCAGGTCGAGAATTCATCGCCCGCCATCTTCACTTTCAGATCCACCGGCCGCGGCCTGCCAGTCGCGCTCTCGACCTGCGACGGAGTGACATACGAATCCGCCGTCAACGCCGACGGCTCCGCGCGCACGGTCGAACTCGGGACCGTGTGGCGGCCGAATTACCTGGTGCTGTTCGGCACGGGGCTGCGCCACGCGACGGATCTGAAGGTGCGCATCGGCGGCATCGAGGTCACGCCGACGTATGTCGGGCCGCAGACTACATTCGAGGGGCTCGATCAGGTCAATCTTCAGATCCCGCTGCAGGCGACGGGTGGCCTGGTTGACCTGACGATCAACGCCGGCACTCGCAGCAGCAACATCGTGCAGATCAGGCTGGCCGGCGAGGCGACAACGGCCGTCAACGATCTTTCGGTCACCGACGTGCAGACGGTCATCGCGCAGGCAGTCACCAAGGCGCAGCAGGTCGGGTTGCCCGTCACCGTCGCCGTCACCGATAAGGAAGGCAATGTACTCGGCGTGTTCCGGATGAACGGCGCGCGCTCGGACATCCTGATCGGTGCGCGGACGGACATCAACGGGAAGCCGAAGCCCGCCCGCGGAATCCCGTTCGATGCGCTGGAAGGGGCACGGCTCTCAGACACGGCGCTCGGGCCCGCCTCGGCGCTCGCGGCCATCACGAAAGCCGGGACGGCTTCATTCTTCAGCACTCAGGGCAACGCGTTCAGCACGCGCACGGCGAGTTTCATCATTCAGGAACACATCCCGCCCGGGATTGATTTCACGCCGGGCGGGCCGCTCTTCGGCGTGCAGTTTTCGCAACTGCCGTGCAGCGACGTCAAGATTCCCGGCCTGCCTTTCGGGCTGGCCGGCGATCCGGGCGGCGTGCCGCTTTACAAGAACGGCGTCGCGGTCGGCGGCGTTGGGATCGAAGGTGACGGGTTCTACAGCGTGGACCTCGACCCGAAAGACAAGGACGTGCCGCCTGAAGAACTGATCGCGGTGGCTGCCACCCAAGGGTTTGAATCGCCCGTTGACATTCGCGGCGATCAGATTCTGGTTGACGGCGTGCGCCTGCCGTTCGTCAACGCGCCGCAGACCGGAGTGCAGGCCGCGGCTTTCAACACCCTTCCCGGAGCAGTACTCACGAACAACTTCGGGCCGATCAGAGGGCAGCAGGCTTCGCGCTTCACGCCGCTGACGCTCGGCGGGGTGCCGGGGCGTGTGGATTCGCGCTTCTTCCCCTTCAAGGGCAGCGCGCTGCCGGGGGCAAACAGGCTGACCGCCAACGAAGTCAACACGATGATCACTCAGGCGGCGCAGCAGGCTTACCGCACGCGCGCGGCCATCCGCCGCCCGCTCGGCTCGCCGGCCGAAGTCAACATCACGGTCGTTGATACCGACGGCACGGTGCTGGGCCTCTTCAGCACGATTGACGCGCCGATCTTCGGCTTCGACGTGTCGGTGCAGAAGGCCCGCAGCGCTATCCTCTTCAGCAGTTCGACTGGCGCAGCCCGATTGCGGGCCGCCGGACCCGCCCCCTCGGCTGGCATCAAACCCAACATCAGCAGGTATGTGGACGCCTCAATCGCGGACGGGGTCTTTCTGGACGGGTCGGTGGCTTTCAGCGCGCGCGGCCTCGGCTTCCTTGCCCGGCCCTTCTTCCCCGACGGCATCAACGACACGGTGAACGGGTCGCTCTCAAGGCCGATTGATGAATGGAGTCCGTTCAATAATGGCCTGCAGGTTGATCTGATCATCGAAAGACTCGGACTGCTCCTCAACACCGGCGTCAACGGGCCCTGCACTGCAATTCCGGGCCCCGCCCTCGCCAACGGGCTTCAGATTTTCGCCGGCGGCGTGCCGGTCTATAAAAACGGCGTGCTGGTCGGGGCCGTCGGCATCAGCGGCGACGGCATTGACCAGGACGACATCATCGCTTCGACGGGCAGCGTGGGCTTCGAAGCCCCGGCCGGCATCCGTTCCGATCAGGTCTTTGTGCGCGGCATCCGGCTGCCGTACGTGAAATTCCCGCGTCATCCAAATCTGTAAATCGGTGGCCGGCGGTCAGTGATCGTAAGAACTTTTCCGCCGCTGACCGCCGGCCACGGACCACTGCCATGAAAAGAATCATCGTCATTCTGTTCTTCGTCTGTGTGGTTGCGCTGCTTTACTCCGACGGGGCGTGGTCGCGCGTGCCGTTCGAGGCGAGCGCGCAGGGCAGAGGTGCGGCGAAACCGGCGAAGTACGGCAAATTCACTCACAAGTCGCACACGGGCGACGTCAAGGTCCCCGGCACCGACAAGATGCAGAAGCTCGACTGCGCCTACTGCCATGCCGCCAGCAAGGACAAGCCCCGCGTCGAGACTTACCCGAATACGAAATACCCCGACACCGACAAGGAAGAGAAGACGACCCATTCCTCCTGCACCGAGTGCCACGCCTTCACCGGACGCCAGGCGGTCGCGAGCGGCGTCTTCCCGACGATGTGTCTGATCTGTCACAGCAGTAATCAGACGGCGTCGGCGGCAATGAAGAAGAACCTGCGCGGCTTCCCGAATCAGACCGTCGTCGCCTCGCAGTTCGGCGATCTCTTCTCGCACAAGACGCACAAGGGTTATCTGGACAAGTTCAACTGCAGCGAGTGCCACCTGGCCAACCAGGAGCCGGTCACCGTCGTCGGCGTGAAGTTCGCGAAGGGCGAAAAGATGAGCAGCCCCGAACACCCCGACTGCTTCAAGTGTCACTCCGACAAAAAGACGAAGAACAGCGCCGAGCCTTACGCGGCCGATTGCCAGGGCTGCCACCTCGACTACAACAACCCGAAAAAAGGCCAGCTCAAGAAAGGCCAGGAGCCCCCGGCCCATGCCGTTTCTTTCTTCGTCCGACAGGTCGTCGAGCCAGTGGCGCCGAATAAACCATTCAACCACGAAGACCACAGCAGCGACGGCGCGGTCAAAGGCGTCAGCATCAATAACGGCATCAAAGGCAACGTCAGCAACCAGACGAAGGAATGCATGTCGTGTCATCTGACCGGCATGACGGCCGAAAAGCGCGCCGACTTCTTCTACGACGCGAAGACGAAGGCGAACCAGCCGGTGATCAATGGCTGCAAGGATTGCGTGCCCGTGAATGGCTGTCTGAATTGTCACGAGCGGTATACCAGCCAGAAGATCGCGGGCGTGGCCAAACTCGAAATGTCGAAGTGTACCTACTGCCATTCGATCCCGATGATGAAGGAGAGGGCGGCGAGCGGCCTGCCCCCGGCCAGCCACCTTGCCGCCGCGCCCGGAACCACTCCATCAACGACGCCGGCAACGCCAAAGCCGGAGACAAAGCCTGAAACGAAACCTGCGCCGAAGCCGGAGAAGCCTGAAGCAAAGCCCGCACCGGCAGCCTCCGCGCCTAAAACCGAACCACCAAAGGCCGAAGTGAAGCCCGCGCCAAAGCCTGAAGCGAAGCCGGAGACGAAGCAGGAAGCGAAAGCCGAAATGAAGCCTGCGACCCCGGTGCCAAAACCGGAGCCGCTGAAGCAGGCGGCGGCAACTCCGGCTCCCGCGGCAAACAATCCCGCGCCCGCTTCACCGCCCGCTGCCGCCGGGTCGTCTCAGCAAAAGCTCCCCGGCGCGCTCAAGCTCGGCGACCTGAAGGTGAGCCAGGTCTGGGGGCAGGACGCGAAGTGGGGCGTGGTGGATTTCGACCATTCGACTCACATCAAACCGACTTACGCCGAGCGCTGCGAGATTTGTCATCACACCAACAAGGACGCGAAGAACGAGGTGGTCGCGAAGTGCATCAGCTGCCACCTGGAGAGCGGCAACGCGAAAAATCCGAAGAGCAAGGGCGGCGAGGAGGTTGACGTCAAGCTGGCTTATCACGGCGACGCCAACAACACGAGCAACAATGCCGGTTGCATCGTCTGCCACCAGCGCTTCAAGGAGAACAAAGCCGACGCCAACGCGCCGACCAAATGCGCGGAATGCCATGCCCTGAAAGGGGCGTCTCTCCGGCCCGGGGGCCGGTGGGCGTCGTCGGAAAAATTGATGATGACAGCGGCCTATGAAACGTGGTATCCACAAGCTCGCAAAACTGCCGCCATGATGGACGAGCGCGGTGGTTCTAATGATCTTTCATGGGCTGAGCAGTTCAAGGCCGTGTTGATGATCTGGCTGACTCTGGAAAGTGTGATCTGAAGATCAGATTATGTGGACGCAGAAAATCAAAATCGCCCTGGTAATGACCTGCGCGGCTCTGTGCGTGGCAGCAGTGATGGCAAATACCGAGTCCGCAAAACCCGCAACCAGTCCCGCCCCGGCGGCGACGCCCGCCCAGACCGAGAAGGATTACTCGAAGTTTACGCACAAGAGTCACTCCGGCGCGGTCAAAATCCCCGGCACCAGTCAGACGAAGGACCTCGACTGCGCTTACTGCCACGAGCGTAACGCGGACCTCACGGTCGCCCAGGCCGAGGTCGCGACGACGAAACGCAACGAAAAGCTGCAGGTGAAATTCCCCGGCCACAAGGCCTGCACTGAATGTCACATCCAGCAGTTCACCGCGCAGCCGCTCAAGACCTGCACAATCTGCCACGACTCGTCGCAGACTCTGACCACGCGGCCGCCGCAGCGCGATTTCCCGAAGCGGACGGATTTCAGCACCTTCTTCGACACGAAACAGCACGAGGCCCATTACAAATACAAGCTGCCCGACGGCAAGGAAGCGGGCTGCGTCTTCTGCCACACGCCGCGCAGCAAGCCGGCGGCGGTCAACATCGCGGTTCACGCCGAATGTTACGCCTGCCATTCGCCCGCGAGCGGCGACCAGAAGGCGAGTCAGAAATCCGGCTGCGTCGCCTGCCACACGCAGATGGTGGAGAGCGTGGTCCCGTATTCGGTGAAGTACACGAGCCGCGCCTGGGGCGCGATGTTCACGCACCGCAAGCATGCGACCGAACTAGGCATTGACTGCCAGACGTGCCACACGATTTCCGGCGGCTACAATCAGCCGGTACCGACTTCGATCAAAACGAAACAGCACCTCACCGAGGGGGAGCGCAGCGGGCGCGGCTGTTTCAGCTGCCACGACGGCGGCACGCACAACGGGCGCACGGTTTTCAGCGGCGAGGATTTCAACTCGTGCGGCCGGTGCCACACGCGGGCGGACAAGAAAGTTTTCCCGACTCAGGGGTGAGACCTGAGATTCGAGATTTCCAGCGGCTTCGGCAGCCTCACGCCTTTCCTTTTCAGCCCCAGTCGGCCCCGACATTGATCACCCAACTTTCGGCTGATGGCCCTTCGGCCCGAAGTTCAGCAACAGAGCAGAAGTACCGGAGTATGATTGAACTGATCTTTACCAAAGGGCCGCTGAGTGGGGTGCGCTTCGCCATCGAAGGCGACAGCGTGAGTATCGGGCGGCTCAGCGAATGTGACATCGAACTGAACCAGCCGAACGTCTCGCGCAAACATGCCTTCATCAAGCGGATCGGCGAAGGGCTTCAGATCATTGACAACAACAGTGGCAACGGGACTTTCGTCAACGGCCGGCGCGTCAGGAGCGCGGAACTCCGCAGCGGCGATGAGATCCGCATCGGGTCCAACACGCTGCAGGTGGACGTCGCCGCCGGCAGGCTGACGAGCAGTGAGATCGAGACCGCGAAGGTGAGGGCCGCCGCCAGAGCGACGCGCGTTGACCGGATTTCACACTTCGTCGTGGAAGATCGCAGCGGCGACAATCTGCGCACGATGGATTTCAGCTGCGAGAACCTGACCGTCGGGCGCGGGGACAAATGCCGGCTGGTGCTGGACGACTCGGAGGTTTCGCGACTGCACGCGACGATTCATCACCAGAGCGGCGGCTTTACGATCAAGGATGCGGGCAGCGCCAACGGCACGCTCCTGAACGGCGAGAGGATCGTCGAAGCGCGGTTGCACGCCGGCGACCGGGTCGAGATGGGCAATATGGTGATCGAGGCCGGGATCAGCGACGGCATCCTCCGGCTGGTCATCACGCGCAATTCCGCGGCGAATACGGCCGGCGGGTCGGGGAATAATTCTGCCGCGTCTTCAGGCTCTTCACCTTCGGCGCAGGCTTACATCAAGACGACCCCGGAAGTCGCCCGATCCGCTCGCTCTGCGGCCCGACGGGCGCGCCGGCCTGATCCGCCCCCCGCCGCGCCGCAGACCGGCGGGCAGACCCGGGCGCGAGGGAAGTCGCTGCCTTACCCGGTCGTGCGAACGCTGGTGATGGTGATCGCGGTCGCAGTGCTGCTGTTCATCGTCGGGCGGGCGTATGCGGCTCCGGTGCTGGGCGCGTGGCAGAAATAATCAGCCGGCGGCGATGACGGGGCTTCATCTTCGGCGAAAGACAACCCCTCTTTTGAAGTCCGGGAAGATTGATCTATACTCGCCCGGTGAAAGCTGCTGGTGGGCCGGGCAGGCCACGCGTGAAACTGCTTCAGCGAGTTCTGACTGGGACAGTGACCTGAAGCTGCCAGCAAAAAAAGCAAAGTACGCGAATCCCCGCAATTTATTGCCGGGGAGTGTCAACTTAGCCGCAAGCCATTGGCGCTCCGGAATGCTTCAAAGTCACATCAGACTCCGCGAGGTTGCAGGAAAAGAGCGCAAATACAAACTGACCACTGAATTCTTCAGGAGTATCTCGCTTATGAAACTGAAGCTGATGATTGTCGCGTGTTTCGCCCTGGCGCTTTCAATCAACGCCGCTCCGCTGATCCTTAAAAGCCGTGCCGCCACGGTCACCAGTGTCGCCCAGGTTGAGGGGCAGAAGATGCCCGGCAAAATGTCCTTCCCTTCCGCCCACGGCGAGAAGTGGGGGCCGGTCGCTTTCGACCACGACCAGCACAACGCCTTCTCCGATTGCATGGTCTGTCATCACACCAACAAGGGCCTGACGCTGGATGCGTGGAAGGGGGGCAAGGTGACGGAGAAAGTGCCGCTCTGCGTTTCCTGCCACTTCCGCGATGAAAACAATCCGAAAAACGCCAAAAACCCCAACGGCGATGAACTGACGGCCAAATTCGTTTATCATGCCAACTGCATTGACTGCCACAAGGGCGAGATCAGTGAGCGCATGCAGAAATTCGGCAAGATCACCAAACAGGGTGAAGGCCCGGTCAAGTGCGCGGCCTGTCATCAGCAGAAGGAATAGAGCGTCAGGTGAAGGGTGAAAGCAGACGGCTCTTCACCCTTCACTCCCCATTATTTTTCATGAACAAGGACAACATTCTCTACGGCATCATCGGCCTTCTGGCCGGAGTGATCATCGGCTATCTGGTGACCACTTCGATCAACGGCAACCCGCAGAGCGCTTCACCAGTAGCGGCGAACACGAACGCCGTGCCGGCCCAGTCAACTGACGCCTCTTCAGGCGCGACTCTCCCGCCGGATCACCCGCCCACCGGGGGCGCGGCTAACAGCCAGGCCGGGGGCGGTGACGCGGCATCAACCAGTTCGGCGGGCGGCGTAAAGTGGAATCCACCTTCACGCTGGAAAGTCAGGGCGGGCGACGGCATGCGCCTGGTGACTTACCTCGTGCCGGCGGCCGGCGGCGACAGTGATGATGCCGAATGCCCGGTCTTCTTTTTTGGCTCCGGCGACGGGGGCGGCGTGCAGCAGAATATTGACCGCTGGATCGGGCAGCTCAAACAGCCCGACGGCAGCCCCTCGGCGCAGGCGGCTAAACAGAAGACGGAAACCATCAACGGTTTCAAGGTGACCATGGTTGACGTGACTGGAACTTTTTCCGGCGGGCAGATGACGGCGGGCAAAGGTGAGAAGTCCGGCTACCGCCTGCTCGGCGCCATCGTCGAAGGCCCGCAGAGCCCCGTCTATTTCAAGCTGATCGGCCCGGCGAAGACCGTGGCTTCCGCACAGAATGAGTTTCAGGCCTTACTCAAATCACTGGCGGCGGCCCCATAAGGCGACCCGGCCGGGCGGTTCGCACCGGCGGCTGACACGACGGTTCGGATGACCAGCCCCGGGGAAGCCCTCCTCTGATGAAAGTTCGCATCGTCCCAAGCACGCGAGACGGGCGGCACCAGCTGCTGACCTCGTACCTCGTCAATGACACACTGGCCGTGGACGCGGGCGCGCTGGCCGTCGGCCTGAGTACCGAAGAACAGAGGCGGTTGCGTTCGATTATCATCACGCACACGCACCTCGATCACATCATCTCGCTGCCGCTCTACATCACCGACCTGTTTGATGAGCTGCGCGAGCCGGTGAATTTATTCGCGACCGCCTCTGATTTTGAGGCGCTCCGGACTTACATCTTCAACCCGCGGGTGTGGATTGACTGGTCAATCCTCAAAAACGCGCACACCGAGCTGCTCGCATGGCGGCAGTACGAATCGGGGGAGAGTTTCACGGCCGAAGGCTTGAAGGTCACGCCGATCCCGGTGACGCACACGGTGCTGACCCACGCGCTGCTGGTCGAAGACAAAAACAGCGCGGTGCTGTTCACTTCCGACACCGGCGCGACCGACCGGGTGTGGGAGGTGGCGAACGATTGCCCGAAACTCCGCGCGGTGCTGATTGACCTGTCGTTCCCGGCGGCGCTCACCGAACTCGGGCGGGTGTCAAAGCACCACTCGGTCACGACGCTCCTTGAGGAGATGGAAAAGATCAACCCGGCGGCGACGGTTTACGGGATTCATTTGAAACCGATGTATCGCGACCAGATCATGGCGGAAGTCGAGGCCCTCGACAACCCGCGCCTCGTGATTGCGGAAGTCGGGAAAGAGTACAACTTCTAGGGCCTGATCAGTGATCAGGCGGGCCGGCAATCGGCCGCCGATCACTGACTATTACTGATTATTGTTTCTATGTTCAGTCTGCGCATTCAAGCTGCCGGCGGCAAGCTTTTCACCCACCAGATTTCCGATGCGGAAACATTCATCGGACGCGACCCGAAAAATGACCTGACGCTGGATGACCCCCGCGTCTCGCGGCAGCACGCGGTCGTGCGGGTCACGTCAGATGGCGTCAAATTAACCGACCTGAACAGCGGGAATGGCACTTTCGTCAACGGCGAGCGCGTCACGCAGGTCACCTTGTCCAGCGAAGACACGATCAGAATCGGCGACTGCAAGCTGACTTTCGTGGCCGAAGAGACGAAGCCGCTGCAGGAGGCGCACGACAGCGGCCTGCGCGAGGTGCTGCAGAAAACGCCGGAAGAGATGATGACTTCATCCACCGCCGGCGACATGGACACTTCGCGTGAACTGCCGCCAATCGCCCTGAGGCACGAACTGGAAAAGAAGGAGCGCATCCTGGCGCTCTTTTACGAACTCAGCCGGAAGCTCAGTTCCGTCTTCTCGATTGAGGAGATCTACGACAAGGTCTTTGACATCCTCCTGCAGGTGACGCCGGCCTCGCGCGTCTTCATCTTCCGCAAGAACGAGCAGGGCGAGATGCAGCAGGTGGCCGCGCGCAACCGCGACGCCGGCGAGGCCGGGCAGCCGCTGCCGATCAGCAAAACGATCTTCGCGAAAGTCACGCGCGAGCGCGTCTCGGTGCTGATGGAAAATACCCAGCGCGACACGCATGGCATCCCGTCACAGAGCATCCTGCTCAGTCAGGTCCATTCGGTGATGGCCGCGCCGATCAACGGGCGCAAGGGGCTGCTCGGGATCATCTACACCGACCGGCAGGACATCCTCGAGACCTTCTCTTCGGACGACCTCGACCTGCTCAACGCCGTCACCGTGCAGATGGGCATCGCGATTGACACGATGATGACTCACGAGCGGCTGCAGAAGGAGGCCCAGGCGCGCGCCAACTACGAGCGGTTCCTGCCGCAGCAGATCGTGGACGACATCCTGAGTTCGCCCGACAAAGTGAAACTCGGCGGCGTGCGTCAGGTGATCACCGCCCTGTTCGCCGACGTGCGCGGCTTCACGACCCTCTCGGAAAGCAGCAGCCCGGAGATCATCGTCACGCTGCTCAACCGCTACTTCACGCTCGTCAGCGAAATCATCTTCCGGCACGGCGGGACGCTCGATAAATACATCGGCGACGGGCTGATGGCCCTGTTCGGCGCGCCCTACGCGAGCGAGCGTGACGCCGTCAAGGCCGTGCGCGCCGCGTCGGATATGCAGCGCGCGCTGATCGAATTCAACAAGGAGCTGACCGAGTTGAATCTCCCGAACATCGCCATCGGCATCGGCATCAACACCGGCCCGGCCATCGTCGGGTACATCGGCTCGGAAACCCGGCTCGATTACACGGCCGTCGGCGACACGGTGAACACCGCCGCAAGGCTCGAGAGCAATTCCAAACCGGGTCAGATCATCATCAGCGAAACCACCATGCAGGCGCTCGATGAAAGCTTCATCCTCAAACCGCTCGACACGATCAAGCTGAAAGGCAAGACCGAAAACCTGCGCATCGCCGAGGTCGTCTGGAAAAAGTGAAATCAGATGTCCGCCCGGTCGGCCATCCGGCCTGATAAATGCGGCTATACTCGCCTCGCGGATTCATTTATAATCTGCCTCGGTCGGCATTCGCGTAGTATCCCGCCCCAACCTCTCAGTAAGCTGGGACAGTAACAGAAGCCATGCTGGAAGCCCTGCCGGGCAGTCCTGCCTGTCCGTTTCCGAGGCTGGCGCGCGACCTCTCCACCCCGAGGTGCGAAGTGGCAAAAGTTCTGGTGGTAGACGACATTGCTGGAATACGCCAGATGCTCACCCATGCGCTGGACGATGAGCATCAGGTGAGTCAGGCGACCAACGGGCAGGAAGCCGTCCGCCTCGCCGAGATCGAACACCCCGACGTCATCATTATGGATCTGGACATGCCTGTCATGGACGGTGTGGAAGCCACACGGCTGATCAAAACCAACCCGCAACTGGCCGGCATCAGGGTGCTGGCGGTGACCGGGCAGCGCAACAGCGAGCGATCCCGCCTGATTCTGGACTGGTGCGATGCCTTCATCGAAAAGCCCTTCCGCGTCGCCGAACTGTGCGAAACCGTCGAACGGCTCGCCGCCCCTCCCCTCCCCGGGAACTGACGGGATCAGTGGTTGACACCCTTTCATTCCAACCCCTATAATTTGCGACTTTCTGTTTCCAGAAAAAATGGAGGTGTCTGAACAGTGGCATACGCAATTATCCGCACGGGCGGCAAACAGTACCGGGTGAGCGCGGGTGATGTCATTCGCATCCCTTCGCTGGAAGGTAAAAATGCGGGCGACACGGTGGAATTCGGCGAGGTCCTCGCGGCCGACGGCGACGGCGGATTGAAGATCGGCTCGCCGCTCGTCGAAGGCGCAAAAGTCACCGGGACCGTGATCAATACCGGTCGCGCGCCGAAAATCATCGTCTTCAAATTCAAACGGCGCAAACAATTCAAGCGCCGGCATGGTCATCGTCAGGGCTTCACCGCCGTGAAGATTGACGCCATCGCTTAGTTCCGCCGGGAAGTGCGATCCGTTACCGCCGGGCCCCCGGGGCCGAGCGGTCATCGCACCATACATTATCTGCCGGATGCCATCCGGGCAGTCTCAGGAGTTATTCGTCATGGCACATAAGAAAGGTGTAGGCAGTTCGCGTAACGGGCGTGACTCGAACGCGCAGCGGCTGGGCGTCAAGCGTTTCGGCGGCCAGCTGGTGAGCGGCGGTTCGATCCTCGTGCGTCAGCGCGGCACGGTTTTCAAGCCCGGCAACAACGTCGGCCGCGGCAGCGATGACACGCTGTTTGCGAAGATTACCGGCATCGTCAAGTTCGAGGATCGCGGGCGCAAGGGGCGCTTCATCAGCGTCTACGCCGCCGAGCAGTAAAGCAGTTATTTCGATGTTTATTGACCGCGCGAAAATTCACGTGCGTGGCGGCAATGGCGGCAACGGCGTGACGGCTTTCCGGCGCGAAAAGTTCGTGCCGCGCGGCGGGCCTTCGGGCGGTGACGGCGGGCGCGGCGGGTCGGTTTACTTTGAGTCCACTGAGGGTCTCAACACCCTGCTCCATTTCCGTTACAACCCGGAACACCAAGCCGGGCGCGGGCGTCACGGTGAAGGCTCGAAGAGGCACGGGCAGGATGGCGAAGACATCATTGTCCAGGTTCCCGTCGGCACGGTCGTGATGGACGAGGTGACCGGCGAAGTGATTCACGATTTCACGCGCGCCCGCGTGCGCGTGCGGATCGCGGCGGGCGGGCGCGGAGGGCGCGGCAACGCACAGTTCGCGACCCCGACCAATCGCGCGCCGCGCCATCACGAAGAGGGCAGGCCCGGCGAGGAACGCTGGCTGGTCCTTGAACTCAAGCTGATCGCCGATGTCGGGCTGGTCGGGTTGCCGAACGCCGGCAAATCAACGCTGATTTCGCGCATCTCGGCGGCGCGCCCGAAAATCGCGGATTACCCTTTCACCACGCTCGAGCCGCACCTCGGCGTGGTTGATCTGGGCGAATATAAAAGCTTCGTCGTCGCCGACATCCCCGGCCTGATCGAAGGCGCGCATGCCGGGGCCGGGCTGGGTGACCGCTTTCTGCGTCACATCGAGCGCACCAGACTGCTGCTCCACCTTGTGGACGTTTCCGGCCTCTCCGCCGACCCGGTTGAAGATTACCGCACCATCACCCGTGAACTGGCGGCTTACAGTGAGGAGGTGGCCGGCAAACCGAAGATCGTCGTGGCGACCAAAATTGACGCGCTCGATGACGCCGAACGGCTGAGGGAGTTTGAGCAGTTCTGCCGGGGCGAGGGGCTGGAATTTCACGCGATCTCGGCCGCTTCCGGCGCGGGCCTGAAAGAACTGCTGCGCGCGGTGGAGCGGCGATTGGGAGAGATAAGTGAGGATGAAAAACCCGATCCCGACACTTCAGACCAATCGGCTGATTCAACAGTCGAGCCTGCCCTGATGAGGTCGCAGGTCATCCGGAGCGGCTTTGATCTTTGATTGCGCACCGATGGATGTGAGGAAGGAACGAGTCCAGCAAAGAATCGGGGTTTACGGCGGCACGTTCGATCCGATCCATTACGGCCACCTGAAAGTGGCGACGGCGATCATCGAAGCCTTCGCACTTGATGAACTGCTGATCGTCCCCGCCTTCGTGCCCCCGCACAAGCGCACGCGAGCCATCAGTTCACCCTACCATCGCTTCGCGATGCTCGCGCTGGCGACGGCGGATTCGGCAGCGATGCGGCTGTCAACCATCGAGCTGGAGGCGCCGTCGCGTCCCTGGACGATTGATACGCTCGGGCGGTTGCAGCAGGAAAACCCGGCGGCGCAGTTGTTCTTTGTCATGGGGGCCGATTCATTCGCCGACGTGACTTCGTGGCGCGAATACGAGCGGCTGATGGGCGAATACCACATCGTTGTCGCCCTGCGCCCCGGCTACGAAAGCGCCGGTGAAATTGACGCTCATCTGTCGTCGCGGCTGCGGTCGCAGGTGGCGGATTTGCGCGGCGGCGGACTCCCTGATGAACTGCGTACGGCGAAACCGCACATCTGGCTGACTGACTATATTGAAGTTGACGTTTCAGCCAGTGAGATTCGTGCGGCGGCGCAGCGGGGGCGTCCGATTGAAAATTTCGTGCCACCTGTTGTGGCGCGCTACATTGAAAGGCACGGGCTTTATCGCCAGAGCGAATGACCCGGGCGGATAAGTATTGATGACTGAAACATTGCAAAATCTGGAAACACAAAAAGTCGAAGCGGGCGCGCCCGTCCGCAGGAAGCAGATGACGGACGAGGAGCTGCTGGCGCACGTTCAGGCGGCGGTTCACGCCGCGGAAGAGAAGAAAGCGGTTGAGGTGGTTACGCTCCGGCTCATCGAGCTGACTTCGTTTACCGATTATTTCGTCATCTGCTCCGGCAACTCAGTGCGTCAGGTGCAGGCGATTGCGGATGAAGTGACTGACCAGCTCAAAAAGCGTGGGGTTCGCCCGCAGAACACCGAAGGCTACAACAACGCTGAATGGATCCTGATTGATTACGGCGCCTTCGTCGTTCACATTTTCTCCGGGGCTGCGCGGCGCTTCTATGACCTCGAACGTCTGTGGCGCGACGCCGCGCGGGTTGACTTTCCGGAATCGGGGAACGGGGGAGCGGAAGCCCCGTCGAATTGATCATTTGAAAGTACCGGTTGTTCGCAATGCGACTGCACTTCGTCTGGATCGGCAAAACCAGAGAACGGCACTGTGCCGCGCTGGTGAATGATTATCTGGGCCGCCTCGAACATTTTGCCGGTTGCGAGGTCAGCGAAATTAGAGAGCAGTCGGGCGCGGGCGACGAGCGCCGAATGATGGCCGCCGAGGGCGCGAAGCTGCTCTCATCCGTCGAGCGTGATGATTACGTCATCCTGCTCGATGAAGCCGGGAAGCAGCTTTCATCAGCCGAACTCGCCGAATTCATCGGCGCGCGGCAACAGGACGGGGTCAGGCGCATGGCACTTATTATTGGCGGCTTCGCCGGAGTCAGCGATGAAGTCAGGCGGCGGGCCAGTTTCAGGCTTTCGCTGTCACGAATGACGCTCACGCACGAACTGGCGCGGGTGATACTGACGGAACAGATTTATCGAGCGTTCACGCTCCTGGCAGGTTTACCTTATCACCGGTCCTGAGGGCGCACTTGCGGCAGGCCCGAGACAGTAAAGCGGGCCGCTGACAAAGGCCCTCTGCTCTGGACATTTTTTCTGGCTGCTTCTCACAAGGAGAAATCTTTGATGGATAAGAAGAGATTGAAATTTTATCGTGACCGCCTGCTGGAAGAACGCGCGGCCCTGATGGGCGTCGTCGGCCGCAACGAGGATCACGGGCGTGAGGCCGATCAGGAGGCCACGCAGGATCCGGCGGACAAGGCGTCGAATTCTTATACGAAAGAGTTGCTGTTCAGCCAGTCCACTAATGACCGGCTGATCCTGGCGCAGATCGAAGAGGCAATCGAGCGCATGGACGACGACGAGTTCGGCGTCTGCCTCAACTGCCGCAAGGAAATCGGGGCGAAACGTCTCGAAGCGATCCCGTGGGCGCGGTACTGCATCGAGTGCCAGGAGCTGGTCGAACGCGGCCTGCTTGATGAGGAAGAATAAGCGGCTCGGGTTCTCAAAGTATGTCAGTAAACGAAGCCCCGGATGATCAGTCAGACCAGATCACCCGGGGCTTTATGCGTCTCCCACCTGTGATACAGCCCTTAGCGCTTACGCTGAGGTTTCTTCCCTCCCGACTTCCCCGCCCCGCCGGTCGCGGGAACATCTTTTGGTTCCACCGCATAACCGGCTTTCTGCCACGCCTCGAAACCGCCGATCAGGGCCCTCACATTCCTGAATCCGTTATCGGTCAGTGTCCGCGCCACTCTGTCGCTGGCAGCTTCGCCCGGTTGTGAGCAGTAGGTAATGATCTCTCCGGTTTTCGGGAAAGACTTCAGTTTCCCTGACTTCAACTCTGCCCCGACTTTATCGTAAGCGATGCGAATAGCGCCTTTGATTTTGAGCGCGCTGGCCCGATACGCCCCCTCGCTGCGCGAATCAATGATCAGCAGCTTCGCGCCATCATCCATTCTCTGCTTGAGCATCTGGATCGTGATCCGGGTAGTCATGAAAAAGTAATGCTGGCGGCAACCTCCTGATTGTAATGGCAGATGAAGTACTTGATCGCGCCAATGTGGTTGCGCAGGCTCTTTGAAAAACTCAGCGCCTCGCGCACCA
>Ga0070741_10000531_pt1 | contig 135712 bp, 110 predicted proteins | sample Coa_R1_4_FD_66440 | JGI IMG/M metagenome (GOLD analysis project Ga0070741, IMG submission 66440) | Surface soil microbial communities from Centralia Pennsylvania, which are recovering from an underground coalmine fire - Coalmine... | ecosystem: Environmental > Terrestrial > Soil >... | reverse complement strand
GACTTGGTAGGCTTCGCCATTACGAGCGATACCGGCGCGCATGGCTTTTTGTGGAAGCACCAGAATATCATCACTTACTTCAACACACCGGAAGCCGGGCCGAGCTCTGATGTCCACACGGTTGCCATGAGCGTAAACAAGGCCTTGATCATTGGCGGTGCGGACTGGTTCTTCGGCAATGCGCACCCATACGGCGGTTGGGTCTGGGCAAATGGCACGTTCGGCCGCATGAACCCCGGCGATAACTCTGGAAGTTGCTGCCCGTACGGCGAAGGAGTGAACGGGATCTCCAACAACGGCTATCTGAGTGGGCAGAATTACTACAACAGCCACGTGACCGCGTGGTTTAAGAGCGGGAAAGACGAAGATTTCTACCCCTTAAACAACGACGTTGTGGGTACAGCCGTCAATAGCAACTCAGACGTCATCGGCTTCACCGTGGCCGGCAACGGCTTTTTCGCCAAGCATATTGAATTAAACGAAAGCACCACCGACGGTGGCGAGGTCAAGCCGAGTTTCATCCCGGTCGCGTTCCCCGGCGCTAAAGCCACCTACCCGTTCGGACTGAGTGACAAGCGCATGGTTGGTGGAACCTACGTAGATAGTAATGGTGGTATTCATGGCTTTGTTGCCACGCCCAACTTTTAGGAGAATGTGTCGAGCCTTGCGTTCCCTAAAGAGCCGTCGCTGTGATCCTGTGTGACTTAGAAAAACAAAGTCCTCGCGGTGGCGAACTGTGGAACGCCAATCGCAGTCGGGCACAGGCTCCGGTAACATCTCTATTACACTCATTGACCCTACCCGGCAGGGGTTTTCGGTATAAACGCCTGATGGCGCCAGTCAACGCGGGATCGGCTCGTCGCTCAGGGTCAAGTTCGGCCTGACGCTACCGTGCGGGCTGGAATTCGGGCGAGCCGAATTGCCAGAGCAGGAAACTCCATGAATTGGCCAGCCGTGCTTCATATTGACTCGTGGTTGTGCCGAGGTCGTGTCCTCCTGCGTAATCAATGTAAAGCAAGACGGGTTTGCCGCTGATTGTGGCCGCCTGAAGCCGCGCCACCATTTTTGACGATTGCCAAGGCTTCAAGCGAGGATCGTTAATGCCAGCCGCAAAAAGCGCTGCCGGATACGGAGTTCCGTCTTTGATGTTTTAGTCAAATCGCCTGGTAACAGAACTTAAGCGCGGCCACCTCCCGCGCTAATACGCTGCTAATAAGGACTTGTGGTCGCGAATTTAGCTAGGCTACACACAACATATGGTGGGCCGATTTTGGAGCTCGCAGTATCCTATCCAGTCAACGTGCAGGGGGTTATAAGTAGCGGGAAAAATTCGGCTACACCCCTACCCCTGCTCGCCTGATTTTGACTGTACCCTGGGGCCCGCCCGCCTGCGCGTGGGCTCGTGCGTGCGTGAGCGCGCGTGTGCGAGCGAGGGAGCACATTGAGTGTAATCAGGTGCAACAACTGGGGCGCTGTGTGCAGTCCTCAATAACCAGTAGTCAAAGAATCAGGTCAACTACGGACGGCGCAGGAAGCCGTGGGATGTAGTCCAGACGTTGGCTTGATAATAGCCGGTAATTGTTCCCCGGGAGTTGATGCTGAAAGGAAATATAAAGTTCACGCCGGGGAGACCAAACTTTATAAACGTGCCATCGTGGCGTCGCACAAAACCGTGGGAGACGCCGCGCAGGTCAACGTAGAAGCCCCAGTGATCTTTCCCTCATCGTTGATGCCGCCGGGGACGACACCATAGTTGTTCTTCACTGGCGCGAAGGTGGTGATGGCGCCGTCAGCAGCGCGCAAGAACCCGGTTGGGTTGTTGAGCGGGCCATACTGTCCCGTAATCTCGCCTGTCGAGTTAATCTCAGCGGGTTCAGTATTCTCCCCGGCCTGAACGTCAAAGATGGTCAAAGTGCCATCTGGAGCCCGCACAAAGGCGTGATAGGTCTGGGTGGCTGAATCGGTGTAATAGCCAGTAATCATTCCCGACGAGTTTATGCTGACGGGGCGGGTAAGAGTCGACCCCGCGGGATCGAAACTGGTTATGGCGCCATCGGGCGCTCGCAAGAAGCCATGGTATAGGCCGTTCGCGTCACCGTAATAGCCTGTAATCGCGCCGGCAGGGTTTATGGCCAGGGCCACGGTCCAGGTAGATCCGGGTGGGTCGAATGCAATGAAGCTCCCGTCCGGAGTACGCAGCAGGCCGTGAAACATCTGGCCATCAGAAAAATATCCCGCAATCGATCCTGCACGGTTGATGCTCCAACCGTACGTGGCAACTGAGCCCGACGCGTCGAAGATAGTAAAGCTGCCATCGGGTGCACGCAAAAAACCGTGAATGGCGCTTCCATCAGAGTAGTATCCCGTAACGGATCCGGCGCGATTGATGCTGAGAGGAATCGTCTGGCGGGATTCCGGTGGATCGAAGCTGATAATTGTAGACTGCTGCGCAAGCGCGCACAAGCTCAGTAGCACGCACTGAGCCAAGCAAAGGCTGAGGACTGCTTTCCGATTAGTTATCAGGGACAATGCGGGCGAAGCAGGTCGACTTGCTATCATCGGGAACTCCCTGAGGAATTCAACAAGGCGCGGGATATGATGCGCTTTGTTCCTGAAAGGTATGCTGGACGATTTCGGTAAACAGGCGCTCAAACCCCTTCCGGCGCATTTTGAGTGTAATAGCGATTCCTCGCCAACTACGATCAGATTTCCGGTTTCCGAGTAGCCGACCATCCGCCCGCGACCTCACCCTGGGCTGCGTGCCGCACTCGGGCCTGACTGTGAGCTAGATTCCAAAACTACGAACTATGCGATTCTCTGCCGCTGCTGCTGCGCCGCGCGAGACTTGGTTACGCTTCGAGCGCCTTTATGAACTCTTCCGAAGCTGAAACCCAGCCGAATCCCCGTTGGATAAGGAAGAGGGTTGCTTCGTAATTACTTCTTGTGAATCCCTGTCCCATCGGCTCGTCTGTACAATCCTTTAGCAGCACACACGAATAGTTTCTGAAGAAGGCGTCTCTGACCGTCGACTCCACGCAAATACTCGTGGTACATCCTGTGATGATGAGGTATTTGACTCCTAGCTGTTTGAGTATGGCATCCAAGTCGGTTTGATAGAAGCCGCTGAATCGATGCTTGTCGAAGACAGCATCGTCGGCATGCGGCTTGAGTTCCGGAACGAACAGCCCCCGCTCTGCCGCCAGTAAAATTCCGCCCCACCGGTCGATATTGGCGAGTGCGGCTGGGGCTTTTAGGCTGGCGTCACCTAGACTGAGTGCTATAAGGGGGATCGTACCGCCCCAGTGCGGCCCAGGTATTCGGGGACCGGCGCCTTCATGTTGTTGTCTAATTTGTCAACCTTGCGTTCGGGTCGTTCGTACACCGAACCTACGCCTTAGCGCGTGCGAGACACTCACGTACCGCAGTCACGAACTCCTGGCGATCGACTGGTTTCTCCAGGTAAGCGGTGGCTGGCATAAGGTCTAGTATCCGAGGGCTTATTCCTGAAACGACTAAGGTCGGAATGTGTGCGGTTTCGGGCATATTTTTGAGAACGAAGAGCGTCTGCAAACCGCCCGCACCAGGCATCATAACATCCGTTACAATGACGTCGGGAATTAGCCGTCGTGCCTCTTCGATGGCTGCCGTTCCGGAAGAGACCAGAACCGTCGTGAAACCAGCACCCTCCAGAAACACTGAAAACATCTCACGAGTGGCGTCATCGTCATCCACGACGAGGACGAGTGGAAATCGGCCATTTGGCTTTACTTCCATTCAGTATATTTTGCTTACATCAGACTGCAGTGGGTAGTTACCTCGGTGCAAACTGACGTGACTGGATGCCTAGGGTCGTTTGTTCCGAAAGTATTCGCCAGGAAAACTTATTACGTCGAAATGGATCAACACTTCCTTAAATACTGAAGGAGAGGTGTTGGGAATGCCGGTCGGCGGGCCTTTGACGTCTGAATTTCCTCATGCATTTTTTAATGAGCCGCGTCGAGCACCTCATCTAGGTTTTGGCCGTCCCGCCACTGCGCCGTACTGATACTTGCTGCTAGCTTGAAATCCTTCAGATCACCAGCGGCATTCCATTCCGTTAACAACCTGGCGATCCGATCCACAACAGTTTTAGACCCAACCGCATCCGTGTCGCCCAGGATGACGAGGAACGCCTCTTCTCCGTAACGGGCCACAGCATCTGACCCCCGCACTCCGCGCTGGAGCAGGTTTGCCACTTCGGCCAGGACGGTGTCTCCGGTCAAGTTGCCGAACTTCGTATTCACCTCTTCAAAATTGTCCACATTTACCGTTAGGAACGTTAGTGGCTTGCTGCGCCGTCTGGCTAGGCTGATGTAGCGGCTTGCAACCTCATTCAACGAACGCCGATTGTAAATCTCGGTCAAAGTGTCGGTTAGCGATTGTTCTTCAATCAGATGCTTCTGGAGATTGGTGGAGATGAGTTCTTCTCGGACTCGCCTGATTTCCATTCGGCGCGTAACTAGGTAGGCGTTTAGGAGTGCGATCAGCACAACCAGGCCCAGGGCGAGGGGGCGTGACACGGTGACTTCAAAGTGAATGTTGTCGTTCTTCATGAATGCTGCAGGCAGGATCAGGGCTAGCAACCCCACAGTGACGAGTATGCCGGCGACCGATAGGATGATCCACAACTCCCAGTCTCGTCTTTCAAGGCGGGAAAGTTGAGGTGCAAGGCTAGGAAGGAGACTCTCGGTACTTGCCGGCATCGCCGCAGTGTAATGTGGTGAATACCTATGCGCATCGGTACGGAAGTCATGGGCCTAAAGCTCCACCCGTGTTTCCATTATTGGAACAACAATTGAACTTCAGGCTCGCCTTTTTTATGTTGCGAGGTACACTCTCCAGCCAACTTGTAAGGAAATAGGGCGGAATGCATTGCACATTGGGACCCTCATTGGAGCTTTTCTCCTCGGCGGCTCTATCGGAACCCTGTTGATGTTTATCCGATGTTTGTCTGAAATGTTGCGGAAACTTCGCGCCGAAATTGCTGCCAGCCAACGGGAAGAACACGACTGCATTGAAGGGTCTTCTTGGAGGTGGTACGGAGCGCGGACCGCAACATCCACGTCAAGGTACCCGTTCGCATTGGGCTGACATGCCGAAACGACCGATGTGAGCCTGGGCGAGGGCCAAATGGACAATGATGTTCACACTGGGCGTTTCTCCGGCGGTTGACATTACTACCGGTTGGAAGAAGGACATCTCGGCCGTGGGGAGTGGCGTCGCACGAAAACTCACTATGGACAAAATGCGTAGCTAATCTGTAGGTCAGGTTTCCACCGCATCAACCTGAGTGACACCAGCGGTTTCGTTCGGCTGTAAGGGATTTTCCCTACAAATGGCCGCCCTCCGCGTGCAGTGCATTACTTCCGTGTTGATCGTGCCCAGTTCAGGCTTGAGTTCAGATTCTCTCTTGAAGAGTATGGCTCGATACCATGCCTGAAACCGTTTTAATAGTAGATGACGATCTCCAAAACCGGGAGCTACTTGCTGAGTTGCTAGAGGGCGAGGGCTTGCGAGTGCTGGCCGCAGCAGATGGCCGAAGCGCACTAGAGATGTTCGCTCGCCATAAGCCTGACCTTATGTTGCTTGATGTGCACATGCCATATCTCGACGGCTTCGAGGTGTGCCGGACCACGAAAGAGAACCCAGATACCCGCCTGACGCCTGTGATACTCGTTACGGGATTGTCGGCGAAGGAAGATCGCGTTCGTGGAATTGATGCGGGCGCAGACGGGTTCTTAACTAAGCCAGTCGACCGCAGTGAGCTATTGGCACACGTACGCTCTCTTCTGAGTCTCAAGGCGCACACGGACGAACTGGAGCGTGCCGAGTCGGTTCTCTTCGCGCTCGCACGCAGCATTGAAGGAAAAGATCCATACACCGAAGGTCATTGCGAGCGACTTGTAACGTATGGGGAGCGTTTGGGTCAGCGACTTGGGCTGAACGAAGACCAAATCATCGCTCTACGCCGGGCCGGCATAGTACATGACATTGGCAAAGTAGCTGTGCCGGATGCGATTTTGCTGAAGCCAAACAGGTTGACGCCGGACGAATTTAGAGTCATTCAGGAGCATCCAGTAATCGGCGAGCGTATATGTGCTCCACTGAAATCCTTCCGGCTGGTCCTGCCGATAATTCGCCATCATCACGAAAAGTTGAATGGAACAGGGTACCCGGATGGCCTAAAGGGTGATCGTATACCCCTGACAGCCCGGATCCTCCAAGTTGTTGATGTTTTCGACGCGTTGACCACTGAGAGGCCGTACAAGCCCGCTTTTAGTTCAGATGAGGCCTTGGGAATCATGGAGCAGGAAGTGAAGAAAGGATGGTGGGACCCTAGTATTTTTCAAGAGTTTCGTCACGTAGCAGCCAGCGCTAATGCAGCGGCCTCTGGCGCTTGAGGACATTATGGTTACAACTCCCAAACACACACCAATTCTGAACCGATGTTTCGAGCACCTTGAGGATATCACCGGTCTTGTGCGGACAGTGTTCCGCCCACGTGCGATCACGAACAATGCCATCGGGTTGGTCCTGCTCGTCGCGCTAGTGAACAGAGGCTGGGGTAACACTGTTTCAAACAATAACCAAACCGATAATCGTCTCACGCACGTCTCGCTAGAAGAACTCGGGGAAATCGAAGTTACAACGGCGTCAAAAGAGCCAGTCAAGGTAAACCGGACTCCCGCGGCAATCTACGTCATCACACAAGAAGATATTCGCCAATCGGGCGCCAGCAGCATACCAGAGGTTCTCCGGCTCGCACCGGGTGTCGAAGTGGCACGAATCGACTCTGACTCATGGTCGCTCGGTGTCCGGGGATTTGGGAGTGCGTTGTCCCGGTCTGTCCTGGTCCTAATTGATGGTAGAACAGTCTACACTCCCCTGTTTGCAGGTGTGTGGTGGCAGGTCCAGGACACGTTGCTCGAAGACGTTGAGCGAATAGAAGTTATTCGGGGGCCCGGGGGAACCATCTGGGGAGCCAACGCAGTCAATGCGGTCATCAACATAATCACCAAAGACGCAAAAGCTACTCATGGTTCGCTCGTCTCTCTGGGTGGCGGGAATATCGATCAAGGTTTTGCAAACGTTAGATACGGAGCCGGTGAGAAGGGGTTCGATTACCGCATTTATGCGAAGATGTTTACTCGCGGTCCGCAATTTCATCATGAGGGCAGGAGATTTGATGACTGGCGTATGGGCCAAACTGGGTTCCGTGCCGACTGGGATTTCGATCGCCGTGACACGCTGACCCTCCAAGGTGATCTGTATAACGGTGATGCCGGCCAGAGCGTGGGGATAGCGACATACTCTCCGCCGTTCACGACTGTCGTCGAGCAAAATGCGGAACTCTCGGGAGGCAACCTCGTAGCTCAGTGGAAGCGTGTGCTGGGCCTTAAGTCCGATGTTTCGCTCCAGGCCTACTACGACCGCACCAATCGCGGACAATCTAATTTTGCCGAATCTCGCGATACGTTCGATCTGGATTTCATTCATCACCGCACATTGCCGCACCAGCAGGATTTTCTCTGGGGATTGGGTGCCCGCTTCAGTTCCGGTCGCTCAAAAGTAGTGGTCCCCACCGTGGTGTTCACCCCAGGCGCTTACACCGACAAGCTTTATAGTGCATTCGTTCAGGACGAGATCCCAATTGTTGAGAACCAGTTGTTCTTAACAGTAGGATCGAAAGTTCTGCACAATAGCTACAGCGGTTTTGAGGTGCAGCCGAGCGCAAGGTTGCTATGGGCGCCGACGCCACGACAAAGTATTTGGACAGCCGTAACGCGTGCCGTCCGCACACCCTCCCGCGTCGAGGAGGACCTTCAGCTAACCGGCCTGTTTACTCCAAATCCGCTCACTTTCTACCGCATTACCGGAGGCCGAAAGTTTTCTTCCGAGCACTTGGTCGGCTACGAGCTCGGCTATCGAAAACTCGTCACTCCACAGCTCTATATAGACATTGCCACTTTTTATAACAATTACGACAATCTTTTGAGCATTGAAGCGGGTCCTCCGTTTGCCGAACACTCACCGTCACCGCCGCATAATGTAATTCCATTCTTGTTCCGCAATGGCATCATGGGCAATACGGGGGGAGTTGAAATTACGCCAGATTGGACGCCAACGCACTGGCTGCGACTCAAGGGTTCATATTCATACTTGCACATGGATTTCGGTAAAACTGTGGCGAGTCGTGACACATCAACCGCTAACATAACCGAAGGTTCAAGTCCTCACCATCAGGTGGTCGCCCAATCATCGTTCAAGTTACCCGCAAAACTATCCTTCGATCAGACTTTTCGGTATGTGAGCTCCCTGCCGGCGCAGCTCGTGCGGGCTTATGCCACCGCAGATGTGGGAGTACGATGGCAGACTACCCGGTCGCTAGAATTATTCGTCGCGGGGCAGAACCTTTTTCAACCTCATCACGCGGAGTTCGGCGGCGACCCTGGACCACTGGTCGGGATTTCGCGCGCTATCTACGTAAAACTCAATTGGCGATCGGCTGAGAGATGACCAATCCGTCCACCTGCCGAAAACCTTCCTGCGCGGATGCACACCGTACCCGGGCTTGCGGCAGAGCAATCTCGCCGCCGGTTCTCGTCATAGTACTGGCCGTCATTTGCATACTCATACACTGCCACTACGTCAGCGCGCAAAACACCTCCGCAACGGAGTATGAAATAAAGGCCGCATACCTGTACAACTTCGGAAAGTTTATCGAGTGGCCTACGAACGCTCTCGAGCCAAACTCGTTTTCCATTTGCGTACTTGGCCAAGATCCATTCGGTTCAAGTCTGGATTCGACTATCTCCAGTGAAGCCATTTTCGGCAAGCGTGTAGTAGTCAAACGCATCCTCAGACCGCAAGAGGCTGCAGGTTGCCGAATCGTGTACATCAGCTTATCCGAGGAAAGTCGCCTCGAACATATTTTGGCATCGCTCGACAGAGCGAGCGTACTAACGGTTAGCGACATCTCTGACTTCACTCAGCACGGTGGAATGATCGAATTTGTTGTGCGGGGAAACAGAGTTCGTTTTCAGATCAACCTGCCGAGGGCACAGCGTGCTGGTCTGGCCGTAAGCTCCCAGCTGCTACGCGTGGCCATCAGTCAGCCCGGGGGCTAGTCCAATATGAGAGTCGCATCAGATTCGATCACAAAGAGACTGACGCGAATGAACATGATGGCCAGTGGGGCCGCTCTGCTGGTCGCTTGCGCTGCATTCATTGCGTACGACACGGTCAGTTTCCGAGAGGATATGGTTCACAATCTCTCGATTCAAGCTCGAATCTCCGGGTCCAACAGCGTCTCTGCCCTGCTTTTCAACGATCCACAAACCGCCACCACGACCCTATCTGCGCTGAGAGCTGCTCCAAATATCGTGTCCGCCGGCATCTACACGGTCGATGGTCAACCGTTCGCCACGTATTGGCGAGATGCTCAAAGCCAGGCCCTCACGGCACCACCGATCTTGCCGAGCGACCTGGAGAGTCACTGGTTCACAAAGGACGGTGAGTTGATAGTGGTTCGCAAGATCATGTTCCACGACAAACCAACCGGGTTGATCTACATCACTTCTGATCTGCATCAGATAAGTGACCGATTTAAGCGGTACGGGGCCATTGCTAGCGGTGTATTACTTGTGTGCCTGATAACGGCCCTTCTCATTGCCTCAATCTTTCAGCGTTCGGTCGCCGATCCGATCATACATCTGGCAGAAACCGCTCGCGTTGTATCTCGCGAGAAAAGCTATTCCATGCGTGCGACCCCGACGGGGAACGCCGACGAGCCAGACATTCTGATTCAGGCGTTCAATGAGATGTTGGATCAGATTCAGCAGCGAGAAGCAGCTCTACATCAGGCTCATCGCGAATTGGAACAGCGGGTTGAAGCGCGTACAGCGGATCTTGCTACCGCCAATAAGGAGCTTGAATTACAGAATCGTGAAGTGCAACGCGCAACGCAATTGAAGAGTCAGTTCCTGGCGAGTATGAGCCATGAGCTTCGGACGCCGCTGAATGCAATCGTCGGTTTTTCGGACCTGCTGGCAGAGAAAGCGACTGGCGAGCTCAGCCCTAAGCAAGAGCGCTTTGTCGGACATGTCCGTAACGGTGCGCGCCATCTTTTGCAGCTAATCAACGATATTCTAGACCTGTCGAAAATCGAGTCAGGAATGCTCGAATTACGATGCGAAACTGTCAGTGTCTCTGAAGCAATGCCGGAAGTTCTGTCTCTGATTCGTCCCCTCGCGATGGCAAAGAAGATACAGCTTGAGCAGGCCGGGGATGCCGTTTCTGTGGAAGCGGATCGCGTACGTTTCAAGCAGATACTCTACAACCTGCTCAGCAATGCCCTAAAATTCACACCTGAAGGGGGAAACGTTCGAGTTGATTACTCCAAAAACGGCGCCGATATGGTTCGGATCGCAGTTACGGATACCGGAATCGGAATTCGACCCGAAGATCAGCAAATGATTTTCGACGAGTTCCGGCAGGCTGGAGAGACAACCCGAGGAGTGAGAGAAGGAACCGGACTGGGCCTTGCCATAACCAAACGCCTGGTTGAGCGCCAAGGTGGGACCATGGCCGTACAGAGTGAACTAGGGAAAGGCAGCTGCTTCAGTTTTACCTTACCGGCGGCCAGAGTTGTTCGCGATCGGCCAAAGGAAATCTCGTCTCCGCCCGTTACGAGTCGCACCGACTCGAATTGTGAAGCGGGCAAGCCTCTAATTCTGGTCGTCGACGATGAAGCACCGGCTCGCGAGCTTCTGGCGAGCTATTTGGACACTGACGGGTACGCGGTGATGGCCGTCAATTCCGGCAAAGAGGCTGTTGAGCAAGCTCGCAAATTGCGCCCCAAGGCGATCACTTTGGACATCTTAATGCCGGGGGGCAGCGGGTTTGAAACGTTGTTTCAGCTGAAGAACACGGCAGAAACGGCTAACATACCGATAATCGTAGTTTCGATAGTGGACCAGAAACAAATGGGCTTTACGCTCGGTGCCGCAGAGTATCTCGTGAAGCCCATAAATAAGTCTGCTCTGCTCGAGGCTATCCGCAAACACGTACAGCTTCAATCGGGAACTGAGCTGCAGGTCCTCGTTGTTGATGACGATCCTCACGCCGTTGATCTCGCGGCAGACGCCTTGAGCTCTAGCGGGTACAAACCGGTCGCTGCTCGGAGCGGCAAAGAAGCACTCACAATTCTATCCGAGGTCCGGATCGATGCCGTCGTGCTCGACTTGATGATGCCGGACATGGACGGGTTCGAGGTGTTGCGCAAAATCCGGGAGAGCGGATCGATTAGCGGTACTCCTGTCTTCATTGTCACTGCGAAAGACCTTACCCAGAGTGAGGTGGAACTGTTAACACGTGAAGCCGGCGCTTTGTTTCGCAAAAACGGCTCGTGGAAGAGGGACCTTTTAGTGGAACTGCGTCGCGCAGTGCGGGGCTCGCAACTAGCGAAATCAGCATCACAAACATGAAAACAATTCTTGTCGCTGAAGACAATCTTACCAATCGAGAACTGATCCGGGAAATTCTCGAAACTCGTGGATACGAAGTCATTGAAGCCGGGGATGGCCAGCAGGCTTTAGATAAGATCAAGGAGCACAGGCCAGATCTCCTTCTGGTTGACATTCAAATGCCAGTACTCGACGGGTATGGCGTTATCCAGCGCATTCGACAGGCTCCCGACCTTGCCTCCCTCAGAGTATTAGCAGTTACGGCCTATGCTATGGAAGGAGACCGAGAAAGGGTTCTTCACGCAGGTTTCGATGGATATCTAACAAAGCCAATTGATCCGACTACATTGACAGAGCAAGTACGACACTTTCTCATTGACTCACCATAGCTGGCCGTGCCCCTAATCAGACGTTCGTTCTCGATGCATATAAATGTCTGGCTCCCAAGTTATCGACGTGCTCAAGGCACAAGAGATAAAGGAGACCGGCAATGAAGAAGGTTAGCAGCGTAGCAACCAGGCAAAGTGGGACTCAAGCAACTCACCAAAGCCGTGCTGGAACGGGCGCTGGAAGCCGAGATGACCGAGCATCTGGGCTATGAGAAGCACGATCCGGCGGGTCAGCACCAAGGCAATCGCGTAACAAAAACGCCAAAGAAACTTTGCAGGAGGACTTCGGCCAGCTGGAACTGGAAACGCCGCGCGATCGGCAACCTACGTTCCAGCCCAAAATCGTGCCCAAACGACAGACGCGTTGGACCGGGTTTGACGACAAGATAGTGTCTTGGTCAGAAGTATGTTGAGCAATTGCAGCATGCTTTTATGAACATGCCTCTGCTGAAGATCAAAGAGCGAGATCTGAGCAGTTGAGGGCTACGTCGGAAATACCCGTCGAAGGGCGACGCTCCTCGCCCCGGCCAAAGCAACAGCTCTCCGACTGGAAATACAAGACTTCTTCGCCGGGCAGTTTCGATGATCCTACGTTCAACGTTCCTTTTGTTCCGTGAACCTCATACCTGTTCGCGGTTTCACCATGCAAATTGCTCAGCATCCTCGATGCGTTCAATCCGCCACCAGCCACTCCAAGGCTGCTTCCCGGCTTTCGAATCTCGGGAACTCCCGCCGGGAAAACGCTTTCAGGTCGTCCAAGAACACAAGAGGGAGACTTTCGGCACCTACCCACGCGGTCTTCATGATGTACGGCTTATCGAACACTGCACTCTCTTTCATCGTTCTCAGGGCTTCTTTGTCGAACGACGCTCCGGTCATATCCGTGAGCAGCAGAACCGAATTGCGCGGCCGTGTGGTTACATAGTCTGGAACGGCTCGCGCCAGTCTTTCAACCTCTGCGGCTGAGCAGTATGACAGGTCAACCAGGAGAATCTTCTTGTCCCCGTGCGTAAAGAATCGGATGCGTTCCATGCACCTGCCCCTGTAAAGCGCCCAGCCTCTGCTAGCTCACGCCTAACCACGTCCGAGCTTCGCCCATGGTACGAACGACGGCGAACCCGACGCGTTCCTTTATTCTTTCGTACATTCGCACGATGCTGAAGTCAACATCGGCGAATGCGACGATTCATCGTAGTGGGGTTGGCGTCAATCCATCTGCTTTTCTCAACTTTGTTCCGAATCTAGAACACGCACATCCCACCCTTGGCGTGCCGGCTCGCGAGGCGTGCAACGTATAATTGGTCGCTTACCCTTATGGCTAATCGACGTGGTAATCGACATTGGGGGAGCAGGCTGGGTGCCAAGCGCGAACTCTGTCGCGCCAACCGAGTTTGAACGGCAGCTCCAAAAGCTGGGGCTTACCTACGAGAATTGTGCCGATTCAGCTGAGCTTCGCCACTGGTGTGAGAAGAACAGAGATCGCTGCTACATCCCGGAATGGCTGCTGAAGCGCTGGTCCCTGACCGTGGATCCATACCTCAGCGACACGGCATGATTCAGTCACGAGCGCAGCAAGGAAGGTCGGGGACGCACGGACCGGGAGCTGAGTCTGTGCCGTTTCACTGTGGGGCCATTTCGATTTAGCGCGGCGTTCGAGCAGTGTTCGCCTCGCTTGCCGCATTTCGTCCACAAGTTCGCGCTGAAGTTCACGTATGTCGTGCGTCTGCTGAGCTAGTCTCTTGGATTGTTGAACAAGCGCTTGGGCCTTTGTTACTGTCCGTTTGCACTCCTCGATTTTAGACCGGTGCAGTTGTTCGAAGACTGGCGACTCAGACTTGCTTCTGTGCATTCCCAAGGCAACCAGTTCTTCGCAGATGCCACCTTCGGAACCAACCATCTTCCTCATTCCGGAATGTGAGACGGACGAGGAGGTAGGGGAGGTCCTCACCGAATTATGCCCGTAACAGGTGCTTCCGAAACCTAGTGAAGCTCAAAATAAAGCTGTTGGCCTACGTTGCCAGCTTTTCGCGTGACCCTTGGAGATGCTCTCGATGTCATTTACATACGCGCCCGCTTGTGTGACAACGTGATGCAGGTCGTTGCCGATGCTTATAAACGTGAACCCTTTCTGAAGAAACTCCCCGACGCGCGCAGTACCAAACAAAAACAAACCCAGAATCAGACCATTTCTGTGTGCATGGTCAACTAGTTTCTGGGTGGCGGCACCTAATTCCGGCGACGTATACATGTGTGGAAACTCGTATTTTTCATACAGCCCCATGGACATGCACAAATCGTTCTGGCCAAGAAATAGAATGTCGATGCCCGGCACAGCCGCGATTTCTTCCATGTGCTCAATGCAGGAAGCAGTCTCCACTTGCAATGCGACAATTGTGTTCTGATTGGCGCCTCCAGCGTAGCCCAGCAGTCCTGCCTTATTCATGCTGCGCTGGGGAAAATAAACGGAGCGGGTCCCCGAGCGCGGATACTTGGTACAACTGACCGCTTCGCTGGCCTCCTCGGCGGTGTTGATGTACGGGATAAGAACACCGTCCGCTCCTAAGTCGAGTGCCTGCTGTATGCCGGGCCGATCGCTATATCCTCCGACGCGCACCAGCGACTTGGCTCCGCCATTGGCGATTGCGCAGAGCATCGACGAAAGCTTCTCGTAGTGCATGGGCCCGTGTTGCGTGTCGACCAGCAACCAATCGTACCCGCTGTGAGCTAACTGTTCGGCAATGGTTGGGCTGTGGGCGTTAAGGAAAAGCCCGAATTTTGGTTGGCCTTCCCGAAGCTGCTTCTTGAACTCGCTGCCACTCAGTGTGGCGTCAGACATAGTCTTTCCTCCCGGATCAATTGAAAAGCAATTAGTGTAACCGAGCAGTTGGACAACCAGGAACTAACCCAAGGATCTTTAGAACCCCCGGATGTCTCTAAGGAAACAACGGGCCGCCCGCAACGTGACCGGTAATCATGCGGAACGGGCACACGCCACGCCCGCCTCAAATAGCAGAGATAACCGTTACAGAGTCGCAACCTGTGTCAGCACCTGTGGTGAAATGTTCGCCCCACTCACAATGGTCACCACCTTTTTGCCGAGTTTACTCATCCTCCGATTCATTACTGCGGCCGTCGCAGCAGCACCTGCCGGTTCACTGAGCACGCATTCTTTCAGAATCAATTGCCGAATGGCTCCGAGCATTTCTTTGTCCGATACGAGACAAAGCTCATCCACTAGCCCCCGAATTGCGTCTACATTCTGGGGCAGCGGTACTTGCGAAGCGAGGCCATCGGCAATCGTGGGAAGTTGTTCTATTTTTACGATATGTCCGGCATTCCAAGAGTGGTAGTAAGCAGGAGCATTTCTTGCCAGCACTCCAATTATGCGCATTTCCGGGCGCAGATGACGGACGGCGCAAGCGATACCGCGAATCAGTGCAGTGTCGCCCACGGGTACCACCACAGTGTCCGTGTCCGGCCACTGGTTGAGTATTTCACACGCCATTGTGGCTGGTCCCGCTGGCAGATCGGGATCGGTTGCATCATTCAAAAAATACCCGTCTTGCTGATCGGAATAGCTTGCGGCACAGGTTGCGGCTTCAGTCAGATCTCTACCACGTTCTATGACAGTCGCTCCGAGGTCCACGATACGGTCGCGCTTTGTCGGATTTGGATCCTCGGGCAGAAAGACGGTGCAGCGGACCGAAAGCAGCGCCGCAGCGTACGCGACTGCAGCTCCATGGTTTCCGGTGCTGGCTGTCACCACCTGTGACATCTTGCACCGCTGTAGATTGGTAGCAAGCGCATAAAGAGCGCCGCGTACCTTAAACGACCCCGTCGGCAATTCCGATTCGAGCTTCAGCGAAACCTCGCAACCACTGATCCGCGACAGTGACACGGCCGGTTGCAGGCGAGTTGGAGAGAGATACCTAGAGAGGAGCTTCCTCGCATCAGTCACTTGCTCGGGAGCAATGGTGGAAGCCACGAAGAGATACCTCTCGCAGTCGCGAGAACCTGTCCTACACTGGTGCTATGCAGTAATCGCGCACCCTCTGCAGTCCACGCGCAAGTTCTTGCTCTGAAACCGAAAAAGAGATTCGTACGTAATGCGATGACCCAAACCCCTCCCCAGGAACGAGTGCGACACCGAAGTTCTCCAGAAGCGCGGCGCAAAATGCGCTTGCGGTGGGCAGGTTGCGGGCGCGGAGCTGATCGGAAACGTCCGGAAAAAGGTAAAACGCTCCTCCCGGCACTGTTGTCTGGATTCCAGGAATGCTCGAAACCCCGGCGATCGCCTGATCTCGAAGCTGTAGGTACTCTCTGCGCATGCGATGCACACAATCCTGCGGCCCCGTGAGTGCCGCGACGGCCGCTGCCTGAGTCACCGAAGAAGCGCAGGAAATCTCCTGGCTCTGCAGCGTTTGAATCGCACTGGCAATCTGCGCTGGCGCTAACGCAAACCCTACTCGCCACCCAGTCATTGCATATGTCTTGGAAAGCGACCCGATTATGACTACATTCGTCCGATTGTCGCTAAACTTTGCAATCGATATAGGTGTGCCGCTAAACGTCAAGTACACATAGCATTCATCGGAGATGATCCATATATTTCGCCGCACTGCCATATCGACAATACGCTGCAGCTCTTCAGAATCAATCAATGCACCCGACGGATTATTTGGATAGTTCAGGACTATCACCTTCGTTCGTGGCGTAAGCGCGGATTCGATCATCGCTGAAGTAAGCGCACAGTTGTTCTTGGTGGTATCCACAAATACGCATCTGCCGCCGGCAAAGCTGACCATGTCCTTAAATGACACCCAGTAGGGAACCGGAATAATGACATCGTCCCCCTCGTCAACCAGCACCTGAATGGCACAAAATAAAGCATACTTACCCCCAGGGCAGGCGATTACCTCTTCCTGGCTATAGGCTGATCCGAAATCCAGGTGATGCCGCTGCGCTATAGCATCACGCAGCTCTGCGGTTCCAGCAACGGGCGTGTATTTCGTTTTGTTTCCATGGATCGCCTCGATCGCGGCGGCTTTGATGTGCTCTGGAGTGGCAAAGTGAGGCTCACCAGGTCCCAAATTGATAACGTCCTTACCAGCGTCCTTCAGTCGTGCCACCATGTTGAGGGTGGCACTGGTGCTGGACATTTCTATTCTGTTCATGCGGCAGCTGATTGGCGACACCCGAGCGCTGCTTGCCATATGTTTGCCCCTAGGTAAGCCTTAGCTGAACACCACCGTTTTCCTGCCGTAGGGGAGGATACGGCTCAGCGTGTGCAGACGCACTGCTCTTCCGAGAACCTGTCTTTCCAAGTCCCTTCCCTTCGAAACCATATCTTCAACCGCGTCCCGGTGGCTTACACGGCAGACGTCTTGATCAATGATCGGACCTTGATCCAGGTCCTCAGTGACATAGTGACTCGTAGCTCCGATCAGTTTCACCCCGCGCTCATATGCCTGGTTATACGGTTGCTTCCCGATGAACGCCGGTAGAAATGAGTGGTGGATATTGATGATGCGGTTAGGGTAGTTCTGCAAAAACTTCAACGTCAGCACCTGCATATAGCGTGCTAACACGATTAAATCAACCTTCAGTTCACCCAGCACTGCGAGTTCACGAAGCTCCTGAGCGTCTTTATTGTCCGGGGTTATCGGAAAGACGTAATACGGTATGCCATGTGACCGTACCAAGGGCTCGAGATCAGGATGATTACTGAACACAGCGACGATATCGACAGGCAGTTCGCCGATGCCCTGCCGATACAACAGGTCGACAAGGCAGTGGTCGTATTTGGAAACAAATATTGCTATCCGATACCTGGTCTGGGAATACGACAGACGCCAACGCATATCAAATCGGGCGGCGAGCAGTCGAAAGCATTCTTCGAGTTCTCCAGGGGGTATGCTGAAGCCGTTGAGCTCCCACTCGGCGCGATGAAAGAAGATACGTTGGGGCACATCGATGTGCTGCTCTGCATGCACTATGTTGCCGCCGTGCCGATAGATGAAAGAGGAGATTTCTGCCACTAGCCCCTTCTGATCTGGGCAGGAGACCAGCAGTATGGCTGTCCCTTCCTGCTCTGTCATGCGTCTCCACCGCAGTCCGGGCGTGGTACTAGCGATGACATTTTGGCGAATTCGAAGAGCGTATGTCCTGCTCCAAGAATTTGCTTCAGCTCTCGTTCTTTTCGGGCTACTGCCAGAGACTGCTCGACTACCTTTGGAAGCGCTTGCTGCGGAAATACTGCAACTCCGTGGCAGTCCGCGACGACGATGTCTCCGTTGTTCACGGTTAGGGTGCTCAGGTGGATTGGTTTTCCAATGCTGCCATATCGTTCTTTGCTGGCCCGACGTGCTCGGATCGAGCGCGCAAACACGGGATACCTCAATGTCGCGATCTCCTGCGGATCACGCGCGGGGCCGTCTATGATCGTGCCTTTAAATCCTCTGGCCTGAGCAGATATCGACATCAACTCGCCCCACAGCGCCGCCGTGTCGCCGCCCGAGCCGGACACTACGAGGACCTGTCCTGGACTTGCGAGGTAAAGAGCATGGTGAAGCGTAAGATTATCGTCAGCAGGGCAGAGCACCGTGTATGCGGGTCCATACACGCGAAACGACCGGTCTAAAGGTTGGATTGCTGTATCCACGACGACCGATGCTCCACAGCCATCGGCGATTTGGCACAAACTGACTGTCGCCAACTGCTCCAGCAAAGAAAGATCCTGTATGGTCATCGAACTCTCCGAGCTAGCTCTGGCCGTAGTGTCATCTGGCGTTCATGTCGAAACAGCCGCGGCAGCTTTTTCCCCGAGTAGTCGGCCGCCTGCGAACCGATCAGGCGCAAACGGTTTAATAAGTTCGGGTGTTTTTCCAGTTTCGATCAGTTCCGCAATGCGAACGCCGGAAACAGGCCCAGCTTTGAATCCATATGTCCCCCAGCCCACGTCAAGGATAAACCCCTTCAACTCAGGCGCTTCCCCCAGAATAGGGCTAAAGTCCGGCGTCATGTCACACACCCCGGTCCACTGCCGCATGACAGAAACGTTACGCAATGAGGGAAAGAGCTCCAACGTATGTCCAGCAATCATCTCTAAAGTGGGGAGCGTAGATCGTTGGCTGTAGGATGTATAAGGATCGATCTCGGAACCCAACACCAACTCCCCGCGGTCACTCTGGTTCACATACACATGAAGATTCGCTGAGACGATCACTTTATCCATGAATGGCTTCAGCGGTTCTGTGACGCAGGCTTGCAGAGGATGCGAGGTGACGGGTAGGGAGACACCCGCCATCCGTGCAACGACTGTGCACCAACCTGATGTCGCATTCACAACGGTACCGGTTCGAATGTCTCCGCGCGATGTTCGAACTCCTATAACACTTCCGTTCCTGCGCTCGATCCCGGTGACCTCAGTGCGCGTGTGGATTTCCGTACCCATCTGGTCGGCAGCCCGAGCGTAGGCCCACACGACAGCATCATGCCTGATATTGCCGCCCGGCGGATGGTAGAGGCCCCCGACGATCGGAAAACGGACATTGTTGCCCGTATAAATAGCTGGCACCATCCTTTTGATTTCGTCAGGCGTTACAATTCGGCTGTCCACTTCCAAAAGACGATTCGCCTCGGCGCGTATTCGCAACCCTGTAAGCGCCGTATCTGTGTGAGCTAAAGTAATGTGCCCCTGCTGTGAGAACAGCAGGTTGTATTCAAGTTCTTGAGACAGTTTTTCCCACAGCTTTATACTTTCGTCGTAAAAGGGAATGCCTTCCTGTGTGCGATAGTTCGAGCGCAGTATGGCTGTGTTCCGTCCACTGTTTCCGGAACCTAAGTAAGACCTCTCGAGAACAGCAATGTTGCGAATACCCCGTTTGCAGAGATAGTACGCAATAGCCAAACCATGAATACCCGCCCCAATTATCACCACATCATACTGGGGCTTGAGTTCATGTTGTCGCCACATCCGTCTTCGGCTAAACAACTGCCACACTGCTGGCCTCCTCCCGCAGCAAAGCCTGCTCAGCTGATGTGCCAAATGGTGACAGACCAAACTCTTGCCCAGCTTCAACGATGCATTCCCAAACATATTCCCCGTAATCGCGAGGAATAAGTAAGACCCACCCGAGATACTTGCCGATATCCCGTCTTACAAGGACACTGGCCACTCGTGCGATGCCCGTTTGCATGCAATCATCCGGGGGCATGGCATCGACTCGTGCGGGCCCAAGTTTCTTCAGCAGGGTCACCGACATCGGTCCAACCATGCGAATGGCGGCATATGCCGATGTCATATCGGTCACATGAACGCAGCCGTATTCGTTCGCAACGCTTACGAACCTCTGACACAGTCGCTCACGCTGTGCAGGCATTGACAGGATCAGAAATCTTTCCGATGTGAGCTGAATGGTATAGGCATCTGTAAGCTCAGCGTTCGGCATCGGACCAGATGTACATCTGCCCGGGCCCGGCATTTTGCAGCCGCAGGCTCTAGTCAGCGCTTCGCTCGCGTGTCTTCCCTGCACATCGATTTTGGAAATCGGAGTAACATCACAAAGCCCAACGCGTTCCCGGGCGGCATCTAACTCCGAGATAAGATCCCGATACGATGTAACACGCATCCAGCCGTTAAGTTGGGAAAGCTTGCCGCCATGGCGGAGATGCCAGTGGTGAATGGGCGTGAGCTTGTACGGAGCGTTCATTTCAGCCTGGTGCCCTCGGGATCATAAAACGGGTTTGCTATCACTATGGCTTGGTACACCGCGCCGTCCACGTGCAAACCGATGGCAGTACCAGGGTTGGAATACTCCGTCGGTACCCAAGCCATGCCGATGTACTTTTGTAACTGCGGACTGAAACGAACACTTGTAATGCGGCCGGCAAGTCTGCCTTCAATTACTACGGCATTGCCGTCTAACGGGCTGCCTCCTGAGGTGCACTCAAACCCGATTAGCCGATTTCGGCCCGGTTTATTTTGCAGAGCTACAAGTGCGTGCCGCCCGATGAAATCCGGTTTATCGAGCTTAACTACCCACTTCATGTCGGAATCGTACGGGTTGGCCAGGGCATCTGTGTCCTGACCAACGATGATGTGCTTTTTCTCAAGCCGCAACAGCCTTTGTGTCTCTACGCCAAACGGCCGCAGGTTGAGATCTTTCCCAGTTTCCAGAATCACATCCCACAAATATTCGCCAAATTCCGACGGAAAATGAACTTCCCATCCTGTCTCGCCAACGAAACCGACTCGCAGCAGCAGGGCTGGAACACCTGCCACCGTTGCTTCTTGACATGCCATGTGAGGAAAGGTAGACGGAGACATATCTATACTCGCGATGCGCGAGAGAATTTCGCGTGCATTAGGTCCCGCTACGTTGACAGCTGCCATCCCTGCGGTCACGTTCAGCACATGAACACACCAGGATGTCTCGGTTGCCCACTGTTTCATCCACTGCTCTACGAAATCCACGTTGCCGGTTGAAGTCGTGATGTAGTAATGATCGCTCGCAAGACGCGCAACAGTGCCATCATCCAAAATGCTCCCCGCCTCGTCGCATAGAACGCCATATCGCATGCGACCCGGCTTTAGGGTCGAGAACCAATGCGTATAAACTTTGTCAAGCAGTAATGGCGCGTCGCTACCCTTAACAACCAATTTGCCGAGCGTGCTGACATCGATCAGACCAGCATGGTTCCGAACTGCGCCGTATTCGTCCGAGACTGTCGTGTACAAGAACGGTCGTTTCCAGACTCCCATGTCCATCATTGTGTGAGCGGAAGCAACATGCTTGTGATGCATGCTTGTATGCTTGACGGGGTGAAACTCCGGTCCGGCAAGTGCTCCGAGCGGGACGGGGGATATTGGCGGGCGTGCAGTGGTCGTTCCGACCGCTCCCAAATCCTTTCCTGTAGCAAGGCCGCAGATTTCAGTGGAATTTCGTGAACACATCCGACCCTGGCAAGGGCCCATTGAAACGGTGCTGTAGCGTTTTAGGGTCTCGATCTCATCAAATCCCTCTTGTACTCCTTGCCTAAGATCTTTTTCGACTACGTCCTCACAGAAGCAGATGAAATTCTTCTCCTGTCCTGCCACCGGAACTGCTACTGACTTGGACTTTGCCGCAGCACCTAAGGACAATTGCTGAACGCGCTCCCACCATGTTGAAGCGTTCAGGTCGCGAGTTGCGGCAGCCGTAGCTGCCGCTTCTCCCCCGATCTCTCCTGAATGGAGTATTTCGCCAAGAGAACGCAGTCCGAGAACCTCGCCCGCGGCGAACACGCCGGGAGCCATACGCGTTGGAATAGCTTGTCCGACTTCTCTGTTAAGTCCGAGTTGACAGCCTGACTGGAGCAACAGAGCCGAATTTCCCTGCCACGCAGTCGAAAGCAGTACCAAATCGCATTCGATGCTGCGCCTCTCAGGCGCTTCTCGTTGCATGTCATGGTTTATGCCTTCGACTTTCACGCCAGAAACAGCTCGCGATCCAATGGCTTCGCAAATTATGCTGTTCGGACTAATCTTTACGCCCCCAGCCCGCAACTCCTGAGCCTCCCGGGTTTCAGAGGGCTCCGGCCGGGCATCAACGATTTCGGCTACAGCGATGCCCGCCCGGAGACTCTCCAGAGCAGCCGAGTATCCCTCATCATTTGCCGTGAATATAACGGCCCGATTACCAGGGCGGACTGCGAACAGGTTCATCAGCCTTAGTGCCGCGCGTGACAGCATTACGCCGGGTAAGTCGTTGTTACGAAAGACTGCTGGATACTGATGGCAGCCAGTCGCCACCACGAGCGCTTTTGTTCGAACATGAATGAGGGTTTCGCCTTGAAGCACTGGAACAAGGCCGCCTTCATAGCTGCCAAACGCCGTCGCACCAGTAAATATCCTTACTCTCTGATTAGCTCGTATACCTTCTTCCATGAGGCGGGCGATCTCATATGCTGGTCTTTCCGTCCCGTCGTATGCGTAGCGTCTGGTCTCGTAACGTAAGTGGCCGCCGAGTTGTTCGGACTCAACGAGTAGGACCGAAACGCCGGCAGCAGCAGCTCGCATGGCCGCCCCTATGCCACCGGGACCTGCGCCTACAACCATCACGTCGGCGTACTCATATCGGTGTTGGTACGGTGAATGTGGGGCGGCCTCACCGTGGACCCGTCCCAATCCCGCCAGTCTGCGAATGATAGGCTCCGCGATTTCCCATAGCAGTCGCGGCTTGTATAAAGTCTTGTAATAAAAACCAATCGGGAGAAACCGATCGAAGCGCTCGATGCCCCGGAGAACGTCGTGATCGACTGAAGGCCACGCATGCTGTGAACTCGCCTTAAGCCCTTCATGGACAGTCGTGCGGCATGCGCGAACATTTGGCCTGCCATCGATTTCCATAATGCAGTTCGGGCAATCACCGGAACAGCAGAGCAGGCCTCGAGGACGGTGGTATTTGAAGCTGCGGGAAAATATACGGCGTCCAGCTACGTACAGGGCAGAAGCAACCGTGTCACCGGCTAATGCCTTTATGGGCTTGCCGTCGAAGTAAATCGTCATCGAATGCTGATGATGAATCTGCTGACATTCATGTCGAGGCAGACGCTCAGCCGCTTGGGTCATAGCTTCTTTGCACCGATCCAGTACGTGGCTTTTACCGTGTTGGAGGTGGTATCACGCTCGGCGACAAACCACCTACCGCATCCCTCGCGGTGGTACCACCATTCCTGCTGTACGCCATTCAAATTGTTGCGGTTGTAGATGTAGTCCGCCCACTCGTTCTCAGTGGCGGCCACGGGAGGTCGTTTACGGCACTCTCCCCCAAAGCGGAATTCATAGACGCCGCGCTCACCACAGTTCGGACATTTCACCAGGAATGACATCCCTAGGCTCGGTTCCCCCCGTAAGCAGCCTTGAATGTGCGACCCTTCGCGAACCGGTCCATGCTGAATTCAGAGAGATCGAAAGTTGAACTTTGCCCTCGAGTTACGAGTTCTGAGACGGCTTCCCCTACAGCAGGAGCCAGCTTGAATCCGTGGCCGCTCGTACCTACAACACTTATGAACCCTTCGAGTTCTGGGTGGCTACCAATGATGGGGTGCCAATCGGGCGTAACGTCGTACAATCCGCTGTAACCTTTCAATATGAACGCCGATTCCATTCCCGGGATGCGTTTTGCGACACGTTCGGCAGTGTCCTCGACGAAGTCCGGGTCGCTGCCTTCCGCATAATTATCCGGATCAACCTGTTCGTATTCCTTCGGAAATCCGCGTCCTACCAGCAATTCCTGACCGAAGGGGTGGAAGTAAATCGCATTGCACATATCCGAAACTGTGAGACGGGGACAAAGCGACTGTGGCTGGGCTCTGAACATGACTTCCTGTTCGCGAGTCACTTGAATCGGGTAAGTAATGTTGACCATGCTGCCCACTTTGTTTGCCCAGGGGCCCGATGCGTTGATGACGATACGCGTGGCGAACTCTTCTTTTGCAGACACCACACGTTCAATTCTTCCGTTGCGCGCATTGATCGATTCCACCGGGGAACTCTGGTATAGCCGGACACCGAGTGCCTTTGCTGCCTGGAGGTAAGACACAGTGGACTCGTACGGGTCTGCATAGCCGGAGTCCGGCTCGTATGCAATCGCACCTGCATCGCTTGGATCGATTTGAGGAGAGATTTCTCGACATTCCTGTTTCGAAATTTCGCGCGTCCTGATTCCAAGCCTCCTCTGCAGGGAAATATTGCTCTTGAACGACTCCACTACGTATTCCGGAACGAAGAACAGATACCCCGTTTTGACGAACCCAGCACTGCCGCCAACTTCGTCTGGAAAGCATTCGAAAATATCCCGGGAGCGCTTGACCATCCGGATTAAAATTTCGTTTGAATAATGCTGTCGAATGATTGCAGCTGACTTTCCCGTGCCACCTGAGGCGATCGTGAATCGCTCAAGAACCGCCACATTCCTATAACCACGTTTCGCCAGGTTGAAAGCAATCGCGGCGCCATTTATTCCCGCTCCGATGATTACCGCGTCTACGACTTGTGCCATACCTACAGGTCTCCTTTACCCTACAATGCCATGGGTGAGTGAGCGACGCCTGGAGCATCCGCCACGTCCGCGAGCCGCATCATTTCGATCTTCCCGGTAACGCTCAAGATGATGACTGCCGCGATGACGGGCAGAATGCTGGCGATCAGAAATACTGTGGTAAACGATCGCTGCATGTCGACGAGCTTGCCAGTGAGCTGCATGAATAGAATTGACCCTAAGCCACCGCCGAATGCTGTTACCCCGTAGAGTGTGCCAACCCAGCTGTGTGGAACCATGTCACCGGGCAATGTCATAATGTTTGCTGCCCAACCTCCGTGACCGAGTGTCGCGATGCTTACCAATCCAACAAACTCAGCAGTCGACGGCGCTAAGACAGCCGGTATTCCTGCCAACATCAGAGCGGCATGTATCACCATCACAGTCTTCCTTGCGCGGTTCAACGACCAGCCACGTTTTATCAACCTGGAAGCGATCCAGCCGCCACCCGTATACCCGAGGTCGAGTGTCAGAAAGGGGATCGTGAGGAGAAAGCCGATATTCATCAGTGAAACGCCTCGGATCTGGTTTAAGTACAGAGGCAACCAAGTCAAATAAAACCAAGAGGCGGGCTCCTCCACGAAACGACTGAGAAATACACCCCAAAACATGCGATGCCGCAAAAATGACAATTGCGATAAGCCCAACTTCTGCCGCGGTTCGGCTTTGGTCCGGTTCCGCTCGATGTAGGCACGTTCCGGTGCTGACAGCCTGGGATGAGAACTGACGGGACGGTACAAAAATCTCCACCAGAGGACCCAAATCAGGCCTGGGATACCAATGAACACGAAGGCAAGTTGCCATCCGAAGTGCACAACCAAAAATGCGATGCAGGGAGGTGTAACGATGGCGCCAATGCTTGCGCCGCTTACGAAGAGCCCGACAGCGGTCGAACGCTCCTGCTCGGGAAACCATTCAGCAACAACCTTGACGCCGCCTGGAAAGTTCCCCGACTCGGAAGCTCCCAATAAAAAGCGGAAGAAACTGAACGAAAGCACGCCGCGAGATAGGCTCGTAATCATGCTTGCGACCGACCACATCAACACTACTATGCTGAATCCGGATCGCGAGCCTACCCAATCCATGAAAGCACCGGAGAAAAGCTGGCCAAACGTATAGGCAATTAGGAAGGCGTTCACGATAATAGCTATGTCGGAGTTGTTGAAGTGAAACCTTGACGCAACCACCGGCGCAACCATCGAAAAAGCCTGCCGGTCGACGTAGTTAGTAACCGTAACGAGAAATAACATGAGACAGATCCACCAACGAAAGCGGCCCACGCGTGCGTTTGCAGCAACATCTGCCGCGCCATCCGGCTTCGCACATGTCGTGTTTTCGAGCATTCCGTTTCGTTCGCTTCTTCGTCAGTACCGTGCTGTAGCCTTTTCCTCGCAGGGCTTACTTTCCGCGGGAATTACAGGCAATAACACATAGGAGGAGTGTCTATCGTCGTGATAGATCTGCTGGTGCGCTACGAGCATCTCGCTGTCCTCGCCGAATTTGTGTCCGGTGTTCGGATTCCGATCGTATTTTGGAAAGTTGCTGCTGGAAACTTCGATTCGAATGCGATGGCCTTTCTGGAAGACGTTGCTGGTCGACCAAAGATCAACGTAGAACTCGTATATGTTTCCAGCAGTCAGCAGATTTTGTTGCTTAAAGGTTTTCCAGTACCGGCCCCTGATGACACCTTCCAGCAATATTTTCGCGTACCCCTCCGGATCAACATCGACAATCTTTCCGTTAAAGTCGGTGTCAGTTCGGTCTGTAGAAGCGAATAAATGCAGGACCACCGGGCCGGTCACTTCCACAGCTTCTTCGAGCGGCTCGGTCGTGTAGACCAGGACATCCTCACGCATTTCGATAGCGGTTTGATCGTATGGACCAACCCTGGGCGGGTGCATCGCTACATTCCCACCAAGCGTAGGGACCGGGTGTTTGGGATCGTATACGTAACGGTCGATAGGCTCCCGTGACGGTGGGGACATGCTCAAGGTGCCATTACCCGAGAGGCCGTTCGCGTGGCCCTGACTATGCAAAAAGTATTTCGTATATCTAGTCCGCTTTAGAGGCCATTCGCATTCGTTTCTCCAGATGTCCGCTCCCATGACGTAGATATACACAGGCGGTTCCTTGTCAAATCCGTTCTCCATTCCTTTTAGCCAATAGTCGAACCACCGCAGTCTCCATTCATCGCCGTTAGGGGCTGCCTGGTTTGGAAATGTGAGCTCGCCCTGCTTTGTTTGGAACAAGCCACCATGAACCCATGGACCCATCATCAACTTATGGTGGTTGCGGTGAATTGCGGGACCGTACCTTACCATCCCCAAAAAGTTATTGATGGTCGCTTGACTAACTTGGTCGTACCACCCAGCGATATTGAAAGTGGGCACGAGCACCTCGCTGTACCTGCCAGGCCCGTTATGGCCTGGTGCAATACGTTCTCCAGGTCCTGGCCAGTAGGCATCTCGGTCCGGATGGGACAGGAGGTCATTCCATAATTTTGTGTTTTGTATGCCAGCCCATTCAGCCATGCCTTTTATGGGGAGTTGCTGATACCATTTCGTCCAATTAATTACGTTCATTGGAGTGTTGGTTCGGCCTCCGCAGCAGAACCACAGAAAGTCAAGACTGTTGGAAAGCTGAAATGCGCCCGACGGATAAACATTGTCGTAATGATCGTCTGGCGAAACTTGCGGTACCAGTGCTGTTAAGTTTGGGTTCTGGTGCAATGCACCTTCCCACTGAATGAACCCCAGGTATGATCCGCCGTACATGCCGATTTTCCCCGTAGACCAGGATTGTTGTGCAACCCAGGTCTGTATGGCATTGAGATCTTCGCCGTCCTTCTCGCCATATAGATACGCTTGACCTTCTGAGTCGTAGCGTCCCCGTAAATCATAGGCCACATAAGCGTAACCTCGCGGCACGAAGAAGTTCGCATCATCTATGTTGCTTTCTCGGAGCTTGTTATAGGGGGTACCGACGAGGATCGTCGGATATCGTTGGCCCGGGACATCCAAGGTCCAAACCGCGACTTCCAGTTTGACTCCGTCGCTCATCTGCACCTGATACATGCGGAAGCGGATGTCCTCTTTCCCGGGTTGCGACAGTTTGGTCTTCCATGCGGAGTCGAGCCCTTGCCCTAGTGCTAGCTGTGCATAAATTAGTAGAGACCCTGCGAAGAATAGCCTCCGGCGAAGCATGGAGCCTCCTCCTTTTGCCCTCGAGCTCAGTACTACGAAGGAATTCAGGTAAAAGCTATTCCTGTAACGGCCGTACCATCTGGCACTCTTCCGCGGTTTTTTGCATCATGCGGAAATGTTCGGTCATAGCTCTGCCGGCCGCCTCGGGATCTTTTCGCTCGATTTCTCGGAATACTTTGTCGTGCGCCTCATAGGAGCGCGCATAGTCCGTTAACATTCGAACAGTTTGTTTGCGACTCTCCATGAGCATGAATGAAAGCATTTCCATGATCGTGCTCATAACAGCATTTCGTGCCGCTCTTACTATGCAGTCGTGGAATGCAATCTCGTCAGAACACCAAGCCTCTGGATCACCGAAAGAACTGCGCATTCTAGCCAGAGCGTTACGCATGGCGGCCACATCGTCGTCACTCCGATGCTGGGCTGCCAAACTCGCTAGCGATACCTCCAGAGTGCACCTTGTTTCGAAAAGATCCGTTTTGGCAACTCCCTTTAGAGCGAGCGCGAATTCCAGGGGCACCCTTAGTATCTCAGCTGCCGATTCCACCAAGTATGATCCCGAACCTTGCCGTGACTTGATAACTCCCAATATCTGTAAAGCCCGAAGCGCCTGTCGTAACGTAGGGCGACTTACTGCTAGCGCCGCCGCCAGATTGCGTTCCGGCGGAAGCCTGCGCCCCGGTACGAACACACCCCGAGCGATCAAATCCTTGAAACGTGCAGTCACTTCATCGGAGATGGCAACTCGGGTGATTCGAGGACCAAGGTCTACCGTAAACGACAAGGCCGCCGCATCTTCTACAGCAGCTTTGGTTGTTTCTTCGTTTTCGCCTGGTGTCATTGCGTACATAGAAGCACTCCACATTCAAATCTCTGTAACCTAAGTAGTAATGAGGATTTCGCCCTGGTTCCCCTTTGTGGCCTGCTGCTCGGGCAACACTACGGTAGTTGATTCGCGCTGCTCGATGATCGCCGGCCCCGACAGCTTATTGCCAGGTTCGAGCTTGCTGCCGTCATAGATGTTTGTTTGACAGTAGCCACCCTCGAAATAGACGCTGCGTGTGCCCTTCATAGCATGGTTTGCGTCGCTGGTAGACTTTCGCGACGATGGTAACTCCAGCTGCGGTAGGTTACCCACGGCCACGACGCGAAACGTGACGACCTCTGTCGGATCATCCGGTTCGTAACCGTAAGCTCGCCGGTAGGAAGCGCGAAAGTCCAATTCCACTGTGCGAACAACGTCTGCACTGATAGGCCCTGCTGGTACTGCTATCTCCAACTCGTATCCCTGACCCGCATACCGCATATCGAGGCTTCGCAGCAGCACCGTACGATCGGGCGGGAGGCCCTCTTTCTTCATCTGTGCGACTGCCTTGCGTTCTAATTGAGCAAAAACTTTCTGCAGGTGCTGAACAGTGAATTCCTCCAACTTCCCGATCTGTGTCTGGGTGTAATCGTGACGAAAATCGGCCACAATGCAGCCCATTGCAGATCCGACGCCGGCACCTGCTGGAATCAGGACACTTGGAATATTCAGTTCTGCCGCGAGTGTAGTCGCGTGTACCGGCCCCCCACCTCCAAACGCATACAGCGTAAATTCGCGTGGATCATATCCTCTTTCGACAGATACGCGGCGTATGCCTCGAACCATGGTCGCGTTTACAACACGAATAATTCCTTCGGCACTTTCCTCGAGGGTAAGCTTCAGCGGACGGGCGACATATTCGTCAATGGCGCGACGTGCCGCATCAACATCGATTCGCATTTCACCCCCGAGAATGTAATTAGGATTGAGGCGACCAAGAACGATATTGGCATCGGTGACAGTGGGCTGTTTCCCGCCGCGGCGGTAGCATGCAGGTCCTGGATAGGCCCCAGCACTTGCCGGACCGACCCGCAGGGCTCCACCTGAATCAACCCACGCGATGCTGCCTCCACCCGCACCGACGGAGTTGATGTCAATCGTGGGCAGTTTGATGACATGTCCCGCGACTGTGCTTTCCTTTGCATAAGCAAGCTTCCCAGCTCGTATTAGGGATACGTCGGCACTGGTTCCGCCCATGTCAATGCAAATCAGATCTTCAAAGCCGGATTTTCGCCCCATCCACATAGCTGCTAACGCGCCAGCCGCAGGTCCGGAGAGTACCGTATGAACACTCTTCTCGGCGGCTGTAGCAGCGGTCATGACTCCACCGCTGGACTGCATCACAAACAGGTCGGAGCCGATCTTGGCATCCGCCATTTTTCTTTTCAGCTGCGAGAGGTATGTGCTCATTATTGGCGAGACGTAGGCATTTACCACCGTGGTAATCGCGCGCTCATATTCTTTTATTTCCGGCAGGATCTCGCACGAAAGGGAAACTTTCATTCCCGGTAATTCCCCATTGATCAACTGTCGCACGCGTAGCTCGTGGGCAGGATTCGCATAAGAGTGAAGCAAGCACACTGCCAGAATCTCCACCTCGCCGGCTATTCGGATCTGTCGTAATAGCTTCCGGGTGCGCACCTCATCCAATTCCGTTTTCACTTGTCCATCAAAGAGAACACGTTCACGAACTTCGTAAGTGTGCTGTCGCGGCACCAACGGCTTGGGATGCTGGGCGAAATAGTCGTAAAGCTTGGGTCGGTCTTGTCGCACGATCTGGAGAACGTCGCGAAACCCTTCTGTCACTAAAAGCCCAACCTTGGCGCCCTTGTACTCAATTATGGCGTTGGTCGCAATCGTGGTTCCATGCACAAACAGCGCAACATCTTCTGGGCTGCATTTGGTATCGGAGAAAAGGCGCGTCACGCCGTTCATCACCGCTTGGTCAGGCGATGCCGGCACGGAGGGAACCTTTGCCATGTGCAACGATCGGCTAGCATCATCAAACATGCATAGATCGGTGAATGTCCCTCCCACATCGACGCCGATTCTTAAACCCATGCCGCCCTCCAAATCGACTCCATGATCAGGCCTGCCCTGGCAACTGATCGAAGAAGTTGAATGATGTCACATGCCGGGAATCCATCATTTTTGTGTAAACGTACCGCGCAGCTATCAGATCCTCGAAGGCAAGCCCCACACTCTTAAACAGCACAACTCCACTGAACTGTTCGTTGTTTTCTTGTCGCTGCAGAATGCACCCTAAGTCGACTTTTACCTGGTCATCTTTTATGCTGCCTTCCTTGAGCGGTATCAACAGGTCACCGGATTCCAGCGTGCATGCCTTCCACGAATCGCAAACAATGCTGGACCGGACGACAGTGAACGTGTCCAGCTCCCGTGAATTAGGCCGGGCGTTTCCCACGGCGATAACGCAAGAGTTCTGAGGAATCCACCGACCGTCGAGCACGGGCTCTTCGGAACTGGTACAGGTCACGAGGATGTCGGAACCAGCGACAACTTCCTCCGCCGATTCCGCGATGACAACTTTGGCCTCTGCAATTTTCTCCGCTTGGCGGGAAAACTCTTGGCAATGACGGGAGACATGGGGAGAATACACCCGGATGAGCCGAATTCGCCTGACCGCGCATGCCGCCTCAATGTGAGGCAGGCAAAGAGTTCCTGTGCCTAGCACACCGAGAGTTTCTGCTTCCTGTCTCGCCAGGTGACGCATGGCTACACCTGAAACAGCCGCAGTTCGGAAGGCCGTGATTACTGTACTGTCCATAATTGCCAGCGGCATGCCACTACAGGTGTCGAGCAAGATCAGTAAACCTAATATTCGCGGCAATCCGCAGCCCGAGGGATTTCGTCTGAAATTCGTATTTATCTTTATACCCAGGCCGTGATTCGGCATGTAGCACGGCATGAAAGCGCCGTAACCGTCGCCGCCCAGAATTGAGAGACGAATTCGCTGGGGCATTTCGACTTCGCCATTTGCGAAAGCGATGAATCCGGCTTCCATCTGGTCAATCATTTCTTCCATGACCAAGTGCCGGCGGACCTCCGACATTGAAGCCATCAGTGTCACTGTGTCTGGCCCGCGTTCGAGCGTCGCTGAGGACGTCTCTTGCTCCGCACGAGCGATGCCAGCTGTTTCGCCAATTTGCCCCTTAACTTATTGGTGCGGGACGCGTCGACAGTAAGATTGGATTTTAAGATGACGCCGTAAAGTCTTCGTGCATTGCGGCGACTAACAAAGCCCTCCATTACATCGAAACGTACGCGATCGGGATCACGGTTGAGTGGGTCGCCATATCCGCCACCGCCCGCAGTAATGCACGAAATCACGCAGCCTTGCTCCACGCGTCGGGTGCCCTTCGATGGCAATCGTGTCGTTTCATTTTTCTTGTCGCGCAAAAGGAAACTGCTGCACGATCCAGGCAGTCCTCCATACAGACCCCAAGGGGCAATCCGAGCACGGTCTGTCGACATGGTTGATGTATTGTCGGTGCTGAGGATGAGAATATCTCGCCGCTTTCCGAGGCCGCCGCGAAAAGTTCCCGCACCGCCAGAATCCGGGATTAATTCATAGCGCTCCACGAACATCGGGTGGCTAGCCTCAAACACTTCAATTGGCGCATTGCGTGTATTGGTCATGTGCATCTGCACACCGGACATGCCGTCTCGGTCACACATCCCTCCCTGCCCGCCACCATACGTTTCGATGTAACTGTACCTACGCTTTGTACGGGGATTGAAGCCGCCAATATTGAACAGTTGGTTGGATTGGCATGCGGCCAATACGCGATTCGGGACCACGTCTTTCAATGCACCAAGAATGGTGTCCACAATGCGCATGGTCGTAATAATGTTTGCGTTGGCTAGAGCGCCGGGATATTGAACTTCGACCAACGAGCCAGGCTCGGTGACAATTTTGACGGGCCGAAACGCACCAGCATTGCCGGGTAGCTCGGGGTCGAGTACAGCTTTCAAGACATAGTAGACGCAAGCAGCGGCAGAAGCTGGCCGACAGTTAAGCGGACCTTGAACCTGCTTATTCGTTCCGGTGAAATCGACCGTGAACCTGTCTTTCGTAATCTCAAGGGTAACCTTGATTTTAATGAGTTGGTCCGTCCAGCCGTCCCCTTCTAGATAGTCCTCGAAGGCGTATTTCCCCCTTGGGAGTGTGCGAAGCGCCGCCAGCATACGCTGTTCGGAGTAGTTCATGATCTCCTGCATGTAACGCTGCACCGTTTCCTTGCCGTAACGGTCCATTAGCTCAATCACTCTCCGCTCACCAACATTGTTCGCGGCGATTTGAGCCATCAGGTCGCCTTTTAGGTCTTGAGGATCTCGGACGTTTTGCATAACAAGGTCGACTACGTCCTGGTTCAGTTCTCCCCGGCGGGACAGTTTCAACGGCGGGATTTGTAAGCCTTCTTGATAGATTTCTGTAACTCCGAACGGCATGCTGCCAGGAGCATAGCCGCCCACGTCCACGTGATGGGCTTGATTCGCCACGAGGGCAACCAAGTCATCCTTGTAGAAGATAGGGGAGATGACGCAGATATCGTTAAGGTGACCCGGGCCGGCAGGATAGGGACTGTTCATGATGATGTCGTCGCCGGGTTCTAAGCTTGATGCTGGGATCTTGCCCAAAGCCGTCCCAACGGCTGCGCCCATGACGCCTAGATGTAGGGGCGTCCCGATCTCACTCTGAGAAATTACCGCAATCGCGCCCGCGGTGTCGTAAAGCGCGCATGACGCATCGCGTCGATCCTTGATGTTGGTGGATCGAGAGGTTCGGATCAGCGCTATCGACATTTCTTCTGCTATCGAGTAAGCCGCGCTGGTCAGAACTTGAAGCGTTATCGGATCAACTCTGGAAACATCTTTGTTTCGTTGAGGTTTGTCCGAAAATGGGGAAGCTGTCCGAGAGCCCATCGCCGTCGTACCCACGTCCACTCCCTTGCCGTGGTTAGATAACTACTCTGTCGAATCGGGAACGATAAGTTAAATTGGTCAACTTGTAAAGTGGAAAAGTAAATTAAAAAAAACCATTTGACATACTTCCCAATTTGGAGTATCCCGTTGCGGACTCAAAGGAGAAGCTGACCATGAGACAGCCCAGAGTTCTTCTAGCCGTCGCAGCGCTTTTGCTTCTGGCGTTTTATCCCAATGCAGCTGCCCAGACAACCGGTTCTGTGGTCGGCTCCGTAGTGGATAGCTCCGGCGCTGTGCTTCCGCGCGTAACGGTCACACTCACAAACGTGGGTACCAACGTGGCACAAAAGACAGTGACGTCCGAGTCTGGTGACTTTAATTTTCCACTCGTTCCCGTAGGCCAATACAGTATTTCGGCTGAACAGAGTGGCTTTCAGAAGACGGAAGTCAGAAATGTGTCGGTTGCTCTCGGCGAAGCCACTCGGGCGGAGATTCATCTCGGCGTAGCCGGCACCAAGGAAGAAGTCCAGGTTCAAAGCGAAGTGGCGGCAGTCCAGACGCAGTCTGGATCGGTAGAGGGGGTCGTGGAAACAGCTTCGGTGGTCAACCTTCCCTTGAACGGACGCAATTTCGTGCAGCTGGTAGCACTTCAACCGAACGCCGTCCCATCGCCACACACGTCCTTTTTCCGAAACCTAGGCGGATACAATGTCGTGGCAGGTGCTCCTGTTTCAGCGACCGCAGTCACAGTAGATGGTGTCAACATTCGGGACCTTAACGACCCGCGTGTAAACATCTCTTTAAATCCGGACGTAATCCAGGAATTCCAGGAAAACCAGAGCAATTACTCGGCGCAAATGGGTATGGCTGGGGGGGCGCAAGTCAACCTGGTTACGAAGTCGGGTACAAACACGTTTCATGGCAGCGCGTTTGAATTTCTCCGAAACGACAAGTTGGACGCGAGCAATTACTTCGACACGAAAAAACCTCCGTTTCGACAAAACCAATTTGGCGTTAGCTTTGGGGGCCCAATCATTAGGAACAGAACGTTTTTCTATGGTGGTTATGAGGGCCTGAGGATCGTGCAGCATGAAACATTTCTTTACACTGTACCCACAGAGGCGGAACGGGCGGGAAATTTTGCGGGTCAGCCGCAAATTTTTGATCCCGCGACCTACAATCCTGCCACGGGTCTAAGGCAGCCGTTTCCAGGCAATGTAATTCCTACATCTCGGATGTCACAAGTTTCGCTGAATGCTCTTTCGCTGTTCCCACACCCGAATCTTCCAGGAGATTCAGCTAACCTGAGCGGGAACCCGCCAAACAACAGCACCAACGATCAATTCAGCATCCGAATCGATCATAAGCTTGGTGAAAACGACTCACTGTTTGGACGATATATCTACTACAACTATCGCCGACTTACAGGCATTTTCACCAGTCTGCCCAACTTTTCCGACAACTTTAATACGCCGTCACAAAACGCAGCAATTGGCTACATTCACTTATTCGGACCAGCGACCGTCAACCAGTTTCGAGTGGCTTACCACCGTATGACTCAGGTACTACAGGATGTTCAAATCAATGTTCCGATCAACCAACAACTTGGCATTACGGGGACGTCCACAAGGTTTTTGGGTAATCCCGCGATTAGCATTTCGGGGCTTGGCTCCACTGGGGGAATCAGCAATGCACCGAACAACCGATCGGATAACGGGTACTACATCTATGACGACCTAACGCACAGTCTAGGGAAGCATGAACTGGGCATCGGGTTCAATGCTGCATTCGAGCAAGTCAACGGTGGAATTAATGCGTTTGCTCGTGGCTTTTTCGTGTTTAGCAACAACTACAGTGCCCAAGTCGGCGATGCCTCAACGGGGTCTGCAGTAGCAGATTTCTTATTGGGATATCCCTCATTTTCCATGAGGGGACTAGGTGTGGGTTTCCGCCACTTTCGGCAAAGCCGCTACGGCCTGTACCTCAATGACAATTGGCGCGCTACCAAGAGTTTGACTGTAAATCTCGGGATCCGCTGGGAGTACTTCCAGCCTGCTTATGAGAAAGACAATCAGTTAAGCGGCTTTGACACAACGACCGGACAGATCGTGGTCGCAGGAGCTAGCGGGTTCCCGCGCGGATTACGCGAGTCGAACCACAAAGATTTCTCGCCCAGGGCTGGTCTTGCATATCAAATCAACAACAAAACAGTCGTTCGGGGTGGGTACGGCCTGAACTTCATGCCACTCACTGTTTTTCCGACGCCTTTTTTGAATCTACTAAATGAACCATTCTTTACCTTTCAGTCATTTAACGGTGCACCTATAACCCCGAACCTCACGCTTGCCGATGCTTTCCCAGCAGGACTTGGCACGTCAAGCACTTCGCTGTTCAGTGTCAATCGCCACTTTGAGGATCCGTACATTCAACAGTGGAACGTTGCTGTCCAGCGCGAGCTTGTATCGAACATGACTGTTACGTTGGGATACATGGGAAATCATGGCAGCCGCCTCCGCAACGTTCAGGCTATCAACACTCCTCCAGCTGGCCCCGGGGATATACAAAGCAGGCGGCCTTGGCCGGCATTCAGCGGTATTACCAGTTACGAGAACATCGGGCGTTCTAACTACAACAGTGGCTATTTGAAGGTCGAGAAACACTTTACCCGAGGCCTGGGATTCCTCGTATCCTACACTTGGGCTAAGTTGCTAGATACTGGCGGAATTGTCGACCCGGGCGACCTCGATGATGCCTTGGGTCGAGATCCGAGAAATCCCAACGCCGAATATGGCAGAGATTTCTTTGATGCGAGGCATCGGCTGAGTGGAAGCTGGGTGTGGGATATACCTGTAGGCAGAGGTCACAATGTGGGAGGAACTTGGCCACGCTTCTTACAGCAAACGATAGGAAACTGGCAGCTGAACGGTATTTTAGCCATTCAGACCGGACTCCCGATCACTCCGGTGTTGGGGTTCGACAACAGCAACACGGGAAACTTCTATGATCGTCCCGACACCATTGGGGACCCGAATAATGGGCCCAAGAGAGTCACTGAGTGGTTCGATACGAACGCCTTCGCACTTCCTGCACCTTACACCTTCGGAAATACTCGTCGAAACACAATCGACGGTCCTGGCATCAAGACTCTCGACCTTTCTCTATTCAAGAATATCGCGGTCAGCGAACGAATGTTATTACAGTTCCGCGCAGAGTTTTTCAATTCTTTGAATCATCCGAACTTTGATCCACCGGGTACCACATTCGGGACTCCTTCGTTTGGTGTGATCAGCGGAGCGGCAGATCCCCGGCAGATCCAATTTGGGCTGAAATTCCTATTCTGATGCGGTAGTCGTAGGCATACTGAGGCAGCCCTTCGGCAAGGAGGATCATGGCGGGACCGGGTCGGGTACTTTCGATTGTGTGCGCCCTGTTGTTGGCGGCCACAACTGCAGCTTCGCAATCGTCACAATCTGCGTGGGAACAAAAATTATCTAAGCAGCTATATGCGGGCTTCAACTTCCGCATGTATCAAGTATTGATGGCTGATGGAGTAAAGCTCAGCGCGGCCGTATGGATCCCAGGCGTGGAAGGTCAGAGATTCCCCGTGATCATGATTGCCACGCCTTACAACAAACTTGATGAATGGTGTGTGCGGGCCGCGAAATTCTTTGCCGCGCGCGGTTACGTCTTCGTCGCTTACGACTTGCGAGGCCGCTATGATTCGGAGGGGCAGGCCTATCTATACGGTCCCAAGGACGGCGAAGACCTGGACGCTATGCAGTCGTGGGCAGCCATACAACCCTGGTCCACCGGGAAAATTGGGATGTTCGGCGGCTCCTATTTAGGTTTCATTCAGTGGGAAGGAGCATTACGACAGAACCCGCACCTCACTGCTCTTGTACCGGAGATATCACCGGACGATCATTACGACAACGTCTACCCATCAGGTGCGTTTCAGCTTTCAAACAGTCTGGACTTCTTATGGTTTTGCTGCGGTGGTCGGACGAATACACCTACGCAGGTGATCGATTGGGAAAAATGGTACAAACAGCTTCCAATTAAGGGAATGGCTGATTGGGCGGGAATCCAAAATACTAAGCTGTGGAATGATCTGGTTTCGCACCCTGATCGGGACGATTACTGGCCGGGACCTGGCGAACGTATCGCGCCGGGACAGAAAGGGCCCGGCAAATACGACCAAGTAAGGGTGCCTACGTTCAACATTTCAGGATGGTTCGATCAAGTGAGCCAAGCGACAATTAACAATTACGTCGGTATGGCCACCTACGGTCCTTCTGAGCTGCGAGGCGTGCACAAGCTCATGATGGGGCCATGGACGCATGACGGAATTTTCGAAATCGAACAGGGTGATTTGACGTTTCCAAATCAAGCAGCCCCCAATGGGCTGGAATGGCGACTTCGCTGGTTTGACCACTGGCTGAAAGATGTGGATAACGGCATTCAGAACGAACCACCTGTGTACCTTTATGTAATGGGGATAGACAGGTGGAGAAACGAGTGCGAATGGCCTCTGAAGAGAACTAAGTACACAAAGTTTTACCTCCACAGCGAAGGTCGTGCAAATAGCCTGGATGGCAACGGATATTTGGATCAAACGCAACCAGGCCAGGAGCCGATTGACACGTTCACATACGACCCCGCGCGGCCGATCCCGACGCTTGGTGGCAATATAGCGAGTCAGCCAAAGTACATCGCCGGCCCTTACGACCAGACCGCAATCGAGCTACGAAGTGACGTTCTTGTTTACACAACGCTGCCTATGACCGAAGATGTTGAAGTCACAGGACCGGTTGTTCTCCATTTGTTTGCATCTACCGACCGCACTGATACCGACTTCACCGGAAAACTAGTCGATGTGCATCCCGACGGCTATGCGGAAATCCTCTTAGAAGGGATCATCCGGGGTCGCTACTGGAAATCGTTCCGGCAACAGAGCCTACTTGTGCCTGATAAGGTATATGAGTTCTACGTCGATCTTTGGTCAACAAGCAATGTATTTCTGAAAGGTCACCGGATTAGAGTTGAAGTCTCAAGCAGTAATTTTCCAAAGTATGATCGCAACCCGAACACGGGACACAAATTCGGCGAGGACAGCGACATGTTAGCCGCCCATCAGAAGGTTTACCATGATGCGGCACATTCGTCTTATATTTCGTTGCCCGTTATACCAGTTGCTAGCTCTCCTTGTGACGGTGCTGCTGTCCCCGTCAGGAGTGCAGCGAAGTAGGAAAGTGCTGGTGTGATATCGTGATTTCCGGCGCCCAGTAATTAATTCTAACGGCCCAGATTCACTGCCGCTGCCTAAGCGGAATGCCCGTCGACCGATCAGGCGAGGCGGGTAGGAGACATTAGGCTTGAGCTTTGCAATCACGGTTTCAGCCTCGTGACTCCGAGTCGATCAGTTCAGAGAAAGTGTGCGAATCCGGTTTTTATAACTGCTGCACACTGCACGCATAAAAGGGTGATGTGGAAGGCACCAGCTTTTATCAGAGTGGTCGAGCGATTTGTTGCGGGAGATTATGTTGCACATGAGAGTGCCGATCACGCGTGGACCGCAGGTCCAAGCTGCCCCACTGCCGCTTTGGCGTAATCGATAGGGGGAATCAGAATGCCGCGGTGATTGTCAGAACGCGTCCTACTACTCTCTACACGATGCGGACGTGCTCATGGAAGTGGTGAACGCGGTCTTGGCGGGAATGACGAAGGACTCTGCCGACTGGCCTCCGAGGTGGGACGGCAGCAGATTGCGGCGGAGCGGCTACTTCGGGCCCTGCTGCTGCAGGGGTTCTATTCGGTACGCAGCGAGCGGCTGCAATTGAGTGGAACTTTATCAATTGCCAGATTCTACAACGCCCCGAGTAATGCGACATCTGTACTAGCGGCTTCATTTTCACACCGATCGCCAACTTTCCGTTAAAGGAATAAGACCATGGATATGCGCGGGGCTGTTGCGGAAATTGATGCCGAAATTGAGCGGTTACGACGTGCACGGAAATTACTGACCAGTATAGGTTCCGGCAACGGACGACGAAAACGCGGAGGCAAACGGAAGCTCAGCGCGGCTGCCCGGTCACGAATTGCAGCCGCTCAAAAGGTACGTTGGGCGAAGTGGAGAAAGGCGCATGGCAGGTCAGGATGACAGGTGCGCCTAACGAGAAAAGGTATTGGTACTATGTAAAATGCCTTAGCGTCACGGCGACGGGGGATCCCCGGACAAGACACATCCGTCGCGGCTAAAGTCCCTACTACTCACGCTGATTGCAGTTCAGCGCCTCACATCGCACTCTGCCGAGTAGATAATTAGCTCAGCACCGGCGGCAGCAAAGTACACCTCCCAAAACTGCCTGACCGACCACTCGGCCGACGACCTAGAGCGGCAGGAACTCTCGAATGCGTTAACTGTCCTTCGTGATCTGTGCAGGATCGACAACGTCCGCCCTCCAAAAGCTGCTTAAGCGGTTATCCATCCGGCATCAACTCTGCCAAAGTACCCATTCAAGGGTATGTGCACAGAGGAAACTCCTGTTTTATATTTCCGAGTGCTGCAACATCGTACTTTGCAAGGACAAGTAAGGCATCGCCGATGCCAGCGCCACTCGTCCAAAGCAAATGCACCTCGCGCCAAATTATTACAGAATGACCGGTATCGGACAGAAGCGGAGTTTCCGATATGCTCAACGTCACCGCCACTCGTCGCGCCATCATGCGATGCGGAGATAGAGCGTGCGTTCGCCGCGTCAGCGTCCATGCTGCAGCGAGCGGGGCTCATCCAATATCGGTACGGGAAGCTCACCATCCTTGATCCGGAAGGGCTAGCTAAAGGCGCTTGCGAGTGCTATGAAATCATGGAGCGGCAATTCGAGGGGATTTTCGACCAGCCATGGCTTGAAAGGGCCGACCAGCAGGAGAGGGGTGTTGAAGCCGAGTAATAATTACAGGCGTGCGATAGTGCTCGTAACCTCCTGATCAGCTAAAATCCCCTCCGGCTTCTCCATGCGCGCCTCGCATTCGTCGAAGTCTTTCCAAGCGTGTCCGCACGAAGAAGTGCGGCTTTGGCCGCACCACCTGGAGAGCGCAACGCTAGCGCGTCGTAGACTTTCCGTCCCCAGTGATCGGCTCGGTCGTAAGGCGAATCGTTGTCGTGCTGCTGTACGGGGTTGTCTGCTTGTGCTAGTTCCATCCCCTCTCCAGTTTGCCCTTTAATGCAGCTGCTATGCTTCGTTTGTGCTCTCGTAATAAGCTCTGCACACCGCTATAACCAGCCTCAGTTTTAGTATCCATTGGAGAGGCTGACAGGAGCTCGCCTTTCAAAATTGTCATTCTCATTCGCACGACAGGTTCGTTCATCAGCCTTTGTGGCCCGGCCCTGAGAATACTTGGCTTTTGGCCCTTCCGTATGCTCGCTATCCACTCCGAAACCGTGCTTTCATCATTTCGCCAGATGCTCAAGCACTGTGCCAGATATTTGACAACAGTTTCAGTCTCTCCTATATCTAAGAGTTTGTCGGCCAGCATCAGATTGATTGGACGGAGGGAGCACGAAAGACATGCAAGATCGTCCACCCGGCACACCCGGACAGAGTCTAACAGAAAACGCTTGCCATCCTTTATGTTTCCTCTTCGCACAGCCACGAGCCCTGAGAGCGCGTGCAAATCATGTAATTCCGCTGCCGTCGGTGACAAGGTGTAAGCCTCCGATAAGTAATCGCTTACCTTATTGACCGCATCGACCTCGGCCGCGAAGATCGCCAGTTCGACAAGAGGAAGCAGTCGAAAGCGTCCTATGACGGATCCAACACTGAATTCTAATCGTTTCAGTTGAACTTCAATGTCTGGACAAAGCGCGAGCACGCCCATGTCTCGTAAAGCGTCCGCCGCTGCAACGACATCATTGCTATTGACAGCGTCGCACAGCTTTGGCCCGACCTTCCGCACGACGCTGGGCTGCGGGAGACGTGGACGCAAACACGTACCGGCCTCCGTAGCCTCGCTGCCTGAAGCTGTCATTGCTTTGCCGAACAATAGGCTGATGCTCCTCAGCAGAGTATTAGCCACTTTGGTAGCGTATATTTCGCGCACGGCACTGACGAGAGTGGGATCAGCATGGGTCGGAAAACGTGCGGAGAGCACGGCATCAAAAGCGAAGACTTGCGCGTTCACGTTCTTATCTCTCATAGCTTATGAGGTGACCCTAGTTTAAGCCCCAAACAGCAGCCCGACACCTCTCTTCCGCAATAGATTGAATTTCCATGATTGTCTCCCAAGACTCCGTCATGTACAGACCATTAATTATCAGATACATCTCAACCGATGCCATGCATGCTTGAAATTGCACGACTTTGTCAGCGCGCCACCTATTTGCGAAATTGCGTAACACCCCGAGGTCCGCCTGATATTCCTCTTCATCTGCCAATCCAGTAGGATCAAGGCGATTGACGGGATTGTTCCGGGTGTAAACGTATTTGTGCAGCGTGGCTGGATCGTTTACGTTCCCCGAGAACAGATCCATGGTCTCGAACCGGCCAGTGAGCATGTTGAAGTCACGCGCCCGCAGATAGTAAAGATTGAGAGCGCTGTCGAAGCGCTCGCCGCTATACAGGTACGGGTTTGCCGTCGGTCCCGTGCTCGCGATCTTGTTTCCAAAAGCGTCGTACTGGTACGTATCCGTCACCGTTCCTGACGAGTTCGTCACGAACCGAGTGTTTCCATGCCCGTCGTACCCATAGAAGCTCGGAACCCACGTTGAACCTGCAATCTGATTCTCACTGATGCGTTGCAAGCCGTAGGCGTACGTCCGGATGACAGAACCGCTCACGATCTCATCCATCACTTGCGACAGGCCTGTGGGGTTGAGATTATCAATGAGGTACTTGGTAGTGGTTCCACTCACCGTCTCGCTGACGCGATTGCCGTCGCCGTCATACCCGAGGGTCACGCCACCATGCGAAAGCATTCTGTTCTCGAAGTCGTAGGTATTCGAGATTCCACCCGAAGCAATCGTATTGCCGTTATTGTCGTAGGTATCAGTAGTCAGCCGATCATTGGCATCATAGGAGAACGATCCTGCTGGTACAGCACTCAAAGTGGATGTTCTTTGTATGCGGTTGCCCACCGGGTCGTAATTCGGGTAGCCGACATTCCCATTATTGCCGCCGGGATCACTAGTGATTGCCTCGGACGTGAGCCGGTAGTCGTTGTCGTATCCGTAGTTGACGCTCCTGCCATTCAATTCTGCAACGCCCGTTCGATTGCCCGCTGCGCCCAGAGTGTACGCGAAGCTCGCCAGCTTCGTTCCTGCCGAGCATGGCGGGGTAGTCAGGGCCGCGCAGGTCTGAGTCAGGCGATTCAGGGGATCGAAGAGGTTGCCCGTCACGACCCCGTTCGGATATGTGTAGTTCAGCAGATTCCCAGCCGCGTCGTAGCGATACGTGGTTGTTGCCGAGGACGCGCCTTGTGCCAACAATCGATTGTCGGTCGCCTGTGAAAGACGGTTTAAAAGATCGTATTGGTACGACACGGAAGCACCGTTAACGTTCGAAGAGGCAATCGTCTTAACGTTCCCATGCGCGTCGTAGGTGTAGGTCAGCGTACCCTCAGGCGTAATCTTTGTGCGCAAACGATCGCGATTGTCATAGGTCGGATAGTTTGTCGTCCCGCTCGCGTCAATCATGGACAAACGTTGCCCGGTGGCCGTGTACGTATAGGAGACGGTAGGCTGGCCAAGGGACGGATCGGGGATTTTCGAAAGTAGCCGATTTAGCGTGTTGTAATGGTACGTCGTTTTCTTCCCATTGAAGTCGATTTTTGTGGCTAAATTCCCGACGGGATCGTACGTGTAAAACTCCTGCTGATGCAGTGGAAGGGTCCGTACTGTCCGACGATTAAGATCGTCATATTGGTAGGAAGTGATGCGCCCTGCTGCATCCTGAACAGAGGTGAGATTACCATTCAGATCATAGAAGTAATGTGTGATGTTCGTAACCGCGTCCTGCACCGTCGATAGACGTCCGACGTCATCATAGGTATTAGTTGTTGCATTGCCCGCCTGATCAGTCGTCGTTCGCACTCGACCGACTCCGTCGTACGTGTACTGAGTAGTTGTTGCAGTTGTAGCCGGAGGTACGATTGGGTAGGTAATCGTCGACAGACGACCCCGTGGATCATAGGAGTACCCGGTTGTGTTAAGGTTCGCGTCCTGCATGCTCGCCTTGCGGTTGTCCGCATCATAGCCATAGTTTGTGGAGTTCAAAAGTGCGTCCTGAACTGTTTTCAGATTGCCAGCCACGTCGTAGGTGTTGCGGGTAGTATTGCCGAGCTCGTCCTGGAAGGTGGATACTCTGCCATCCAAGTCGTAGGTGTAGTGGACGGTTCCCGCATCCGGGGTTCCAGCCGCATAGGTAATGTCGGTCACTTGGCCCGCCAAGTCATAGCTATAGTTCGTTTGATGCCCGAGCTGATCGATTTCCACCACCTTGTTTCCCCGGAAGTCGTACCTGTATTGCCTCGTCGTGAGGTCGTCGTACGTGATCTTAACCAGCCGGTTTAAATTGTCGTACTGGTAGTCGGTTTTATGATTATTAGCGTCGATTTCGCGAGTCTTGTTTCCATTGTCGTCATAAAAATATTGGGTCACGTTACTTAGGGGGTCCGTTTTCGTCTTCAGGCGCCCCAGTGCATCGTATGTGAACTGCGTTACACCCATCATGGGATCAGTCTTGCTAGTGACACGATCCATAGCGTCGTATCCAAAATAGGTGATTTCGTTAAGTGCATCTGTGACCTGAAACAGGTTCCCGTTCGCGTCGTGGGAGTATTGTGAGGTTTTGTTGTTGGCATCGGTGCTCGTCAGTATGTTCCCTTGTGCATCGTACGTGTACGAGCTGACCAGAGTTCCGGAGCCGTTCAGCAGGTCTGTCACTTGCTGTAGGTTAAAGTTTGCATCGTAAGTAAAAGTCTGCGTATTCGTATTGGCTGCATCGGTAGCGGAGGTCACCTCGCCGAATTGGTTGTAGAACTTCCTGCTCGTGTTCCCGAGGGGATCTTGGACTGATGTCTGAAATCCATTGGCATCATAGGTGTATGTGTATACGTGATTTGTACCGATCATGTCGCTGCATGTGCCGTTGCCACACGCGTCGGTCATGTGAATCAGGTTTTCACTAGCGTCGTATTGATACGTGGTTTTTCGGCTGGTGGTGGCATTCACCTGCTCGGTGATACTCAGAGGCTTACCGAAATTATCGTCAGTGCGAGTCACCGACGCGGTGATCGCGCCGTTATCAGAGTTCGTAGTTGTGGTCGTGTTGGTACTCACCGTATAGGTGTACTGCGCAACGTGATTCACCGGGTTGCCATTAGCATCTGACACGCTGGGGCTGGTTACGCTTTGTAGACGACCATCTGGATAGTAGGTCATCGTTGTCGAATTTCCTAACGGCTCGATTCGGCTCTGCAAGGAGTGATCCGGGAAATAGCCGTAGGTTGTTGGGTTTGCTAGTCCGGGGTACTGCACAAACTGGAGATTCCCGTTGCCGTCGTACGTGTACGTATAATCCTTTTGCGCCAGGTCCGTTATTTTCTGGATTCGTCCTTGTCCATCGCGAATGAATGGCACAACGATTCCATTCACACTGCTGTTGATGCCGTTTGCCGCGAACGTCAAGGTATTGCCGTTCAAATCCTTGATCGTCTGCAACTGGCCCGCACTGCTCATCGTATACACGCGCCCAACCGGATCCGTGTACGTGTAAACAGATGGCTGATAATTGCCGGCTGGGAAACAACTGACACCCACAGTGTCCTGAACTAGTGTTCCTCCGACCTGGATAAGTGCACCGCAACCATTCGACGTCAAGGTACCGTGAACTCCTGGCTGTGGCGTGTAGTTAGGAACGAGCAGCCACGAGAAGAACGCCGAGCCTGTTGATTGTGGCGTGAAGTAGAACGTCTCCCGTTTGCCGTCCAGCGTAAACGTCACATTCATCAGCTTATCTACGGAAAGTTCGACACCTGCGCCCAATTTCCACCCATACCCAAAATCTTCCACGGTTCCACGATTCAGGCTATCGTAGGTCCGCGTTATGTTAATCGGTATTCCGGCGAGCGGGACCTTGAAGTCTGTAACTGTTACCGTCTCTCTTCCAGGCTTGTTCTCACCTGTTACGCTCACGACAATCTCATTCAGTTGATTCGCTCCAGTTGAGGTGCTGGCTTGCAATTGAATCGTGTATTCACCATTGGCGAGTAGCGTGGAATCGAATGTCCCTAGCGTGAGAGGTCCCGTCCCGGTGGTATTCGCATTCAAAATGGTAATGTTGGCAGGATTCGAGGTGGGAAAATACTGGAGCTTTCCCGAGGTCAATGTCACTCCTGATGCCAATGTTATTGGGATCTGCCCTTGCACTATGGCGCCTATTGAAGGGGACCCAATCCAACCTTGCGGGGTAAATATATAGGTAATACCGCTACCCGTGGCAGTCCACGGCACCTTGACGATGTTAGAGTAGGCTGCCATGCCCGTGATATCAGCTATTGCTTGCACCACGTCCGTACCTGCATTGTTCCCAACGTATAGGAAAGTGGCGTTGCCACTGGAGTCGGTCGTGGCACTCAACTGCTGTGTATTGACACCGTTGATAAGGAGTGCGACACCTAGACCCGCTACTGACTGGCCAGCTGCATCGACGGCTTTCACTGTCAGTGTTTCCGTCTGACCCGTAGGAATCGAACTTGGATTGAGAGGTGTTATGCTCAACTGGCCCGCTGGCGGCAATCCAGAACTGGTGCTCTGGCCAATGGTCATGTTCAAAGCCAGCGAGCCAGCGCAGCACTCTTCGTAATCGATTTCGAACGGATACGTGCCAGGAGCAGGAACATTGAAAACCACTGTCGTCGCCAGAGGTGGATTAGTGTTGTTATTGTAAGCTGCCATTAGAGGAAGGCTCTCAAACACGGTCTTCCCGCTCGGCGGCGGATTCACCATCACTCCACTCACATACGTTGCACCGCCACCCACTCCGAAGAATATCCCATCATCGGTGAAGAACTTTACAGTGACATTCCCGGCATGCGCGACTACGAATGTTCCAGTGAATTCCGCTTGAAACGAGGAAAGCTGACCGACACCGGCCTGGTAGCCATTCCCTTGCGCCACAATGGTTCCCGTGAAGTTCCCATTGATGTCAGTCGTTATATTTGTGAAGGGACGTGTGTTGATATCTACTCCTGAAGTGTTCCCTGGGATAGTACCCGCGGGCGGGTCGAAGTCGATGTTTGGAAAAGCCATCGTGAACACAGGAGTTGATGTGGGAGTGAGGGTAATGGTGTTCCCGCTGCTCGGCAAGAAAAACCTGCCAAAGATGGTGCCCAGAGACGCGTTTTGAACGGGTGTAACCCAACCTACGCTCGCTGTATTCGACGTGTACGTCCCATTGGACGCGTGAATCGTGTCGGTACCTGAGTTCGCTCCTGTGTAGGTGAAGCTTGCCTGCCCGCTACTATTCGTAGCGACGGACCCGGTGCTGGGGTTTGCGCCCGTTACGGTAAATTGCACTGTCAGACCAGACTTGGGAGCGCCGTTTAGGCCAGTCGCGGTGGCCATCATCGCCTGGGTGGTGCCTGTCACGTTCGGCCCAGATGTCGAGGGTGCTAACGTCAGTACGATTGGCTCCGAGTTCACGACAACGGTAGTAGTTGAGCTACTGCTAAGCTGAGAATCATTAGCAGTGAGCTGCAGGACGTAAGTACCTACCGCCGAAAATGTTGCGGTCGTCACTTGCGCCGTAGAACTCCCAAAGGTCACCGTTCCCGGCCCGCTCACCTTGCTCCAGGAAATCGTCAGCACGTTGTTTGGCAGCCCATCGTCAGTTACGGTCCCATTCAGGCTTGTGCTATTTGTAGGAAAGGTAAGCGTCTGATTGGGCCCGGCACTTACCACCGGGGCGGCATTGGCCGCCTGTCGGAATGCGACCATCTGCGCTACCCATTGCGAAGAGGGCGACACAGGAGCTGTGGCCGCATAGCTTCCGACCGCCGTGACTACCTTGTCTTCGAGGATGTTTCCACCTGGCGTGGTAATCACTCGACTGGTATAGCCGATACCAGGTCCGGTCGTTGTACTTCCCACCAAGTTGGCACGCCCGAATCAATAAGCAACTCTGATGTGGGTCACCAATAATCGTCTTGTGTATTGAGTAACGACCTTCTTTCTCGCGGTTCGTAACCTCAAATCCCAGGGCCGCTTCAGAAACGCAGTCGATATGGCTGACGAAGTTCCTGCGTTCATCATGGAAAAAAGTCTTTCCATCCGTGACGAGGAATTGCAAGTCACGGATTTGTGGTGAATCGATGGTCGGGTAATAAACCTCAGTGACACAGCCACTGTCCAGCGTATACCAGACCCGACTGGAGGTTGAGTACGCTGTCCCAACTCCTGCCTTCGCGCCACGCGTCCAGCGGGGTTCTATACCCGGTCCATTAGGCGCAAGGCGTGGAAGGCTGATCAACCCTCGACACCTGCAAGTGGAAGCCAGACCTGAAAACGCGTATCACCGGGCTTCGAGTTGACCTGAATATTGCCGCGGTGTTTCTTCACAATGCGTTGTACGGTATCGAGCCCCAGGCCTGTACCTTCTCCTACTCCCTTCGTAGTGAAGAAAGGTTCAAAGATGTGTGGCTTTATGTCCGGCGAAATTCCCGGACCATTATCTGTGATTTCAACCACGACACACCCGTTTTCACGAAAAGTTCGAAGCCGAAGTTCGCCGGAACCACTCATAGCATCGATGGCGTTATCGATAATATTCGTCCAAACTTGGTTGAGCTCGCTTCCAAAGGAATTCACGAGAAGCGGAATGGGCTGGTAATCGCGATGCACTACGACGCCGCGTTTGAGCTTATAGTTCAAGATCGTCAATGTGGTCTCAAGGCTCTTAACAACATCGACATTTTGCACCGGGGACTGGTCCATGAATGTGTATTCCTTAATGGCGCGGACCAGGTCAGAAATTCGCGAAGTGCTGCTCTCGATTTGTTTCAATAGGCTGGCGATCTCAACCGAAGCGGCGATTCGGACGAGGGCAGCCCGAGCCGTATCGGGATCAAGCTTTTCGAATAAGGATTCAAGCGCCGAGGGCTTGATGCCCCTCTGCGCCAACTCGGCAGAGAGCTGCCATAAATCGTTCTGCCCGTGGCTGCGCAATAAAGAGTCGATCTCATCTTCCAAGTCGGAAATCGTTAGGGCATCCGGGGGCAGTTCGTCGGGCTGGGTAAAGAGACTTTCCAGTTTCTCGACTTCCGATTTCTGCGCCGGGCTTAGTTCATGGCGTCCCAATTCATGACTTGCTTCTTTAATGCGGTGTAACGTGTCGCGTAATTGGGCCGCTGCGCGTTTGGCGGCAGAAGCTGGATTGTTAAGTTCGTGAGCCAGTCCAGCCGAGAGCTTTCCTAGGCCAGCCAGCCGGTCCCGCTGTTGCTCAATTCGGGTCGCTTCGCGGATGCGATCCGCCATCACACCGACCAGGCGCTTAGCCAATTCCGGCATCTTTTGAATGAGGTCAGGAAACAGCGAAGCTGGAAACCGTAGGACACGGCCATTAGTGAGAGCGATTCCAGTGACTGTGAACTGCTTCATGCGAGAAAACGGCAGCGCCCCAGTTACGTCACCCACTTTGCCGGGAATGACCACAGTTTCGCCGCCGAAATCGCCTCGCCACTCAAACTCCCCTTCCAGTAGGACGAACATGGCGTCGGGAGGGTCGCCTTGCCGCGCATAAACCTCTTCTGCCTTTAGCTGTCTCTCTTGCGACTGGCTGACAAACCAGGCAATCTGGTCATCGGGCAGACCAGCAAACGCGGGAAAGCGCGACAATTCTTCCGAATGTGTCATTACACTTTGCTCAAATATTGGTGAATGAACTGCACCGCGACCGAGCCCTCGCCAACGCCGGACGCCACTCGCTTTACCGATCCATGCCGCACATCGCCGACTGCAAATATGCCGGGAACATTCGTTTCCAGTAAAAAGGGATCACGATCAAGGATCCAACCATCAGGTCGCGCACCGTTTCGTATCAAGTCTGGGCCCGTCAACACGAAGCCACGGTCGTCTCTTTCAACGAGGTTGGCCAGCCACTCGGTACGCGGGAGGGCTCCAATAAAGATGAACATGGAACTCGCAGGCACTCGTTCTATTTTGTTCGTGTCCGAACACAACACCGAAATCTCTTCCAGCCGGCTTTGGCCATGAACTTCGGCGACGCTGGCGTGCGACCAGATCTGAATATTCGGGGTCTGCTGAACCTGATCAATCAGATATCGAGACATTGTGCTGGCAAGTCCGTCGGCACGAACCAGAAGCACGACTTTTTCAGCATACTTGGCAAAGTTCATCGCAGCCTGGCCAGCGGAATTCGCGCCACCCACGACGTAAATGATTTCACCTTTGCAGGAAAGCGCTTCGGTCGCGCCGCCGCCGTAGTAGACGCCGGCTCCCTGGAGCTTATCAATTCCGGGCGCGTCCAACCGGCGCCACTGGACACCGGTAGCGACCAGCAGCGCATGACAAGAGATTTCGCTGCCGTCAACGAGCCTGATGATGCGGTAAGACCCTTCCGTGCGAACATGCACCGCTTCCTGGGGCGACAGAATTTCAACTCCGAAGCGCTGCGCCTGTACGACCGCCCGGCGCGCGAGATCGCCCCCGCTCAGTCCACTGGGAAATCCAAGGTAATTTTCAATTCTTGAACTCATGCCTGCCTGACCGCCCGGAGCCTCGCGCTCAATCATGACGGTGTGCAAACCTTCGGAAGCGCCGTAAACGGCAGCAGCCAGACCAGCGGGGCCTCCACCAATGATCGCCAGATCATAGAAACTAGTTTGGGCGCGAGTTCGCAGACCGACCTTCTGCGCAATGTCGTTTGGTGCGCCTTCGAGAAGTTTCGTCCCATCGGGAAATAGCACGACTGGGAGATTCGCCGCCTCAGGTCCAAGAACCTCGAGCAGACGTTTCGTCTCAGGGTCACTGGCAGAAAGCTCGACGTCGATCCACTGATAAGGAACATGGTTCCGGGCGAGGAAGTCGCGGAGATCGTAACTTCGTGGCGACCAGCGCGTCCCCAATACTCGTATGCCGTCGAAGGCAGGACGATAAGATGCCCTCCAATCGTCGAGCAGGTCATCCAACTGCGGATAGAGATGATCAGCAGGGGGATCCCAGGGCTTCATGAAAAAGTAGTTGATGCTGGCTTCGTTGATGGCGCTGATAGCTGCGCTGGTGTCCGCGTAGGCGGTCAACAGTGCTCGTTTGGCATCTGGGAAGATGCGCATTCCTGCTTGAAGAAATTCGACCCCACTAATCCGCGGCATGCGCTGATCGGCAAGCAACAAGGCCACCTGATCATTGCGCACGCTGAGTTGCTTCAGAATGTCCAGCGCTCTCTCGGGAGAATCACTTCCAATGACCCGATAGTCGGCTCCGTAGTGACTGCGGAGATCTCGCTCGATCGCTCGCAGCACGTCGGAATCGTCATCGACACTGAGCAAAATCGGCTTTGGCATAAACAGCTTTTGTCGCCAGGCGGGTAAAACCCAGGAATTGTGCCCGAATGCTCTGCTTAGATAACGAGAGCCGCCCTTTGGTTGCGCAAATACTGTGGGCTAAGTGGTCGCACGAGCACAGGTCCCGGCAGCGCGAGGTGCCCGTACATCATAGACCTTTTTCTCGAGATGGGATCTTCAGAACTCGGTGATCTTGAATAGCATCCATAGACATGCGTGAAACCTCCTTGCGACGAAGCTGTCATCCGATCAACGACCACGGCAGCCAGCTGTCCGGCAGAGACGAGGACCTGGGTACTTGCTGCCACGATTCTCGGTTCCAGCATGGCGTTCATCGACAGCACGGTCGTCAATGTCGCATTGCCGGCGATCCAGAGTAGTTTTCACACAACTGTTGTCGGCGTGCAATGGGTGGTTGAGTCGTACGGACTTTTCCTCGGTGCGTTGATTCTGGTCGGTGGTTCGCTGGGCGACCTGTTTGGCCGCCGTCGTGTCTTCCTCGTGGGTGTGGTGATATTTGGGGTCGCTTCCTTGGCTTGCGCACTTGCATCAACCATTACTGCCTTGATCGTCGCGAGGAGCATACAAGGCGTCGGAGCTGCACTGCTTGTACCTAGCAGCCTTGCGATTATTAGTGCGTGTTTCGATCAGAAAAGCCGCGGGCAAGCGATCGGCATGTGGTCTGGCTTTACTTCTATAACTACTGCCGTTGGTCCGGTTATCGGCGGCTGGCTTGTCGAGCATGCCTCCTGGAGAGCGGCATTCGTCATCAATGTGCCACTTGCAGCCGTAGCTATCGCAATCACCGTGAAGTTCATTCCAGACGGCCGAAGCGCCATTGTAGGGCACATAGATTGGTTGGGAGCGCTGCTGGCCACCCTCGGCCTGGGTGCTTTGGTTGCCGGATTCATTGAATCGGCGAACCTGGGCTGGAGAAATCCTGCCGTTTTCGGAAGCTTGGTGATCGGCGTGGGTTCTTTGGTTGCATTCGCCTACGTGGAGACCCACATCAGTTCTCCAATGGTCCCCCTTACGATCTTCACGTCCCGCAGTTTTAGGGCTGCGAATTTGATTACGCTGTTTCTGTACGGTGCAATTGGGATCTTCTTCTTTCTACTTCCGCTGAACTTGATTCAGGTCCAGGGATACTCCGCAACTGCAACCGGTGCTGCGATTCTTCCCTTGATACTGCTGATGTTCTTTCTTTCCCGCTGGTCTGGCGGCCTGATCGCGCGGTACGGCCCGAGACTGCCATTGATTGTCGGACCTCTCATCGCGGCGTTGGGTTTCGTTTTATTCGCCGTGCCGTCGACGGCGGGTGACTATTGGAAGACGTTTTTTCCCGCCATTGTGGTGTTGGGATTTGGCATGGCTGTCACGGTCGCGCCTCTAACCACGGTGGTGATGAATTCAGTGGACCAGGACCGGGTCGGAACGGCCTCTGGAATCAATAATGCTGTGGCGCGTGTAGCGGGCGTGCTTGCCATCGCGGTGTTTGGACTTGTAATGGTGCACGCCTTCGGTTCTCACCTCAATCACTGCCTCGCGCACCTCTCGTTGCCATCCAGCATTGTGAACCGGCTTGAAGGAGACAAGATCAGGCTGGCCGCGCTACAGGTGCCCCCTGGTCTGGATGCCAGCACGGACGCCGCGCTCAAGGAATGCATTGCGAAAGCATTTGTGTTCGGATTCCGGATCATCATACTAACTTGCGGAGGACTATCGGTGGTCAGCGCTGCGATTGCTGGGAACATGATTGCACAATTGAGAGATTGAGGGATTGAGAGACTGAGGGCGAGATGAATTCGTCAGCCGTTCAATCTGTCAATGAATCAACCTCATTGCAATCAATGGAAGGCCCGGTTCAGATAGAATGGCCGGACAGTTAGCAATGCGACAAGCCTGGGAACTTAGCTGGATGGCTGAACAAAGTCGCGGGGCTATGCGGACACCGCATGACCAAAGCCTACACGCAACCGACAATCGATGAATATTTACGTGAGCGGCTGATGCCGGTGGAAGGTGCGATTCCGCACATACCCGGCATTGAGATGTACGGGAATTCTATTCCTGCCGGGACTGTCGGCGGCGACCTATTTGAATACATCAATTTTCAACAGCGTTACGACATTGATGCACGGGTTGAGCGCGCCGTGCGGCTCTCAAAGGAGTTTCTCGAGCCGCTGCCGCAAGGCTCACAACTGCGTAATTCGGTGGACGATCACATCCAATGGATGAACAACACTCATGACTACACGCCTGAAATGGGAACAGAGTATAGAGCTGCAAGGAGCTCGGAGCAGGTACGAGTCGCGCAAGGCTTGCGCGATCTCTATACGACCGCTGGCGTTCTACTAGTCGATGCGCAGGGACACGGAATTATCTCTGCGAAGATTGCTTCTACCGTCCATGACACCTTTCATGCTTTGATGCTCTGCGAACTGGACCGGTATGGAAGAACCACCCCGGAGCTTTTCGAAAATCTCAACTTACGACTGGCGCAATCCGTGACCGCTCGCAACGCGCTCGGGATAATCGAGGAGGAGAATGCCCGCGAAATCGCAACTATGCTGTACGGTGAAATCCGCCCCGGCGGTCACTTTCGTTTCGTAAATTTCGGACATCCTTCACCGCTGGTGTTCTCCGCGGAATATCGCAAGTTCATGAACATAGACGAAGACCGCATGGTACGATTCCTCGCGCTTGGCCTGGAGATTCCGGCAGATCACCCGGATCGTAAGAAGTATTACTCCATGAACTTACGGCAAAGAGAATTTAATTCGTCGGATATCTCTGAAATTACGCTGATGAGTCCGGGAGATGTCCTCGTCCTGTACACGGATGGAGTTTACGACGGCAGCGATGAACAAGCACGACAGCAACTTGAAGCAGTGTTGCGCGATCACTCCAGACAACCGGCAAGAGACATTTGCAATGCATTATTGGACTACGCAGTAGCTCAAGACGAACATCTCCGGCGCAACGGAGATGAAGCCCTGATCGATGACAAGACGGCGTTCATCATAAAGCGATTGTGAAACGTCGTCCGCATGTCCACGGATGGCAATGAATCCGACTGATGGGGAAGTACGGTTCAGAGTACTCACAGCCAAAGATTAGCAACACCGGTTACGATGAGCGCAACCGCCCAGATGCTGTTTAGGTTAATCCAGGCCTTGCGTAAGAAGTTAATACCCAGTCTTTCAAAGACGACCCATGCGATCAATCCCGTAACAATCAGATATGATCCCGCATGAACCGCGGTAGCCAAAAATACCATTGCTGCGTTATTGGTTGCCAAATGGTTGTGGAAAGAGTCGTGGTCTGCGATTCGGAGAAACACCGGCATTACCATCAAGCCCGCGCCGTGAACGGTGCCAACCAGAAATGACCACAAGGTGAGGTCGGCCATACTGACACGCATTGCGGCCCAACGCGGGTGAGGATGGCGGAATAGAAACCGTAAGCCGACGGCTACGAGCACTACCGCTACAGCCCAGCGAAGCACGTTTCGGGGTAGCGCGACGTCCGCGATTGTTGCAATGCTCACAGCCACGGCCACGGCTGCAGCATGCCCAATACCCAGAGGCAACAATGCGCGCCACACAGCCTGCGGCCTTCCTTCTTGCAATCCGAGGGCAACTGCAAACAGCCAACCCATCGCTGGGTTGATCCCATGGAAAGCGCCAAGGAGAACCAGGACCTCCCACGAGCCTGCGTGTTCTGCCACCAGGGTGCCCTTACGAGGAAAAACAGAAAGAGTCCGACGACGAGTCTCCGCCTTCGAGCCGCACCTGATGTGGACGCATGGAGTTGAACTGCATGAAGAGCTCTGGATCGACTCTCATCCCGCCATTGGTATCGGCGTCGATCTTCACCAGCCAGCCACGCAAGCCCTCAGGATAGAACTGCTCGTCCCATGTGCGATACAGAGAGTTAGTGAGATAAACACGCTGTCCGTCCCGGCTGACCTCGACCATCTGCGGTCCGCCGTTGAGAGGTACCTTCGGATCGACTGGATGCGGTTGCCGACGTGCGATGCCGCCGAGCTTAACCGATCCGGTTTGCCGAGGATGAAAGGGATCGGATACGTCGTATTGTAGAAGCTCTCCAGTACCCCAGCAGGAGACGTAGAGAAAACGATCATCCAGTGACAGGTTGAGATCGGTCACAAGCGGCGGCACAGCTTTGAACCCCTTCAGCAGGGGTGGCAGATCGTCCGGTTCGGCAGGCTCGGCGGGAATCTCGATCACCTTTTTGATTTTCCAAGAACCGTTACCTTCGCTGCCTTCGTGGTACCACGTCCAGATTGAGGCCGAGAGGTCCTTCAGCGATACTACGACTCCGACAAATCCGTAGGTCTTGTTTGGATCGTGTGACGGACGGAGTTCCAGAACCATCTGTTGTTCAGCACCGAGGTCGAGAACCTGTTTGTGACGTCTGCGACGCAGATCCCAGACATGCAGCGCGTGTCCGTACTTGCCGGCCAGCAACAATTCCGGGTTAATGCCGCTTTCAACCATCTCGGGCGTGCCCCACTCACTCGTAATCATCGTGTCGTGGCCGAGATGCCACCAGAAGTCATAGGCCAGATACTGCGGGCCGCGGTCATCTTCCCAACGTCCAGTGATCTCGAAGGTTTCCGGATCCATGACAAAGATTCCACCAGGACCGCTGCCCGTATTGGACCCGATCGCATTGATGTAAATGCCGTCGGGACCACAATGGGATGTATGTGGGCGGCTGTAGCCGGTACGCTTCATCACAACCTCGGGTTCAATAACCTTCACGACCCTCGGCTTACGTGGATCAGGTTTTACGTCAATGACGTGAATGCGTGAAGAACGCAGCCCCGGCACCACAAGATATCGCCGGTCCATATGCGGATGTGGGGAATGTGGACACAAGCACGAGCTGCAGGCGTTCCAGCCAAAGTGATGCAGCTCATCACCCGGAAAGGGCATCTGGAGCGTGCTCACGATCTGCCCGTAGGTGCTTGATCCGGGGTCGACGTCGGCCACCGCGAGAGCATCGGTACCGCCATCAGCCGCGGGGTTCAGCAGCGAAATATAGGCAAGCTTCTCCGGCGCGGCTACCATCGCCGCTTTCGCGGAGGGATAAAAGCTGGGATCGGGAAGAAAGGAGGTCTTGAGAGTAGCCATGGAGTCCTCCGGGGCAGCAAATTAGCGAGCAATTCTAGTCGATAACCGCGGAGCCGACAACAGAACTTGCGTAAAAAGACCGATACAGATGAATGATGCCAGCAGCCGATTCTGGAGAGCAGTCGGCAAGCCCGAAAGGTGTGCTTGCCTCGACTTGTCTGAATGAACCAGGGCGCCGAGGCCTCACCTCGGAGGATTAAAGGAGACAATCTGCGAACTCGTCGGCAAATAATCACGAGTAGCCGACTTGTGGTTGTTAATCCTTTCGATATAGGCTCTGGTACTTACCGGCGATTGGAGGAGCAACTCGCGTTAGTAGCGTATGAGCGAAGTGACGGCTAATCACGACGGCGAACGCTTCCGGAGCGGCGCGGAAAAGTATGCTGCTTACCTTGAGACTGCCGAGGGCCGGCTGCGGGTCGATCTTGCCTTTGCCAACTTACGGGACTTTCTCCCGAACGCCACACAGGCATTGCGTGTTCTGGATGTTGGGAGCGGCACCGGTGCCATCGCGGTGCGCCTGGCGCGGCTTGGCTTGCAGGTCACGCTCCTGGATGCGTCTCTACCGATGCTCGATATCGCCAAGCGTGCCGCGCTGGAAGCGGGAATTACGGATGAAATTTCTCTGAAACATGGCGACGCCAGCCACCTGGCAGACTTCTTCCGCCCCGCCTCATTTGATGTGATTCTTTGCCACAATATCCTGGAATACGTTGACGACCCGTGTGCTGTGTTGCGCAGCGCAGCTCGCCTATTGCGAGATCCGACCAGCGTAATTTCAGTATTAGTGCGTAGCCAGGCAGGCGAGGTGTTAAAGGCTGCGATAAAAGACGGCGACTTAGCCGCGACGGAGCATGCCCTCACCGCTGAGTGGGGGAATGAATCTTTGTACGGTGGCAGAGTGCGGTTGTTTACGGCAGAGAGCTTGAAAGCCATGCTGGTAGCAGCATCGCTTACGGCGATGTCGGAGTGTGGCGTGCGGGTAGTGTCGGACTACTTGCCACAACGCATTTCAAGAACGGATGAGTACGAGCCGATTTTTGAACTTGAGCGCAAACTAGGCATGAAACCGGAGTTTGTTATGGTCGCCCGCTATACCCAATGCGTCGCACGTCATGAACGTCGAGTGTGAGGAATGGCGCATGAAAAACTTCATAGCCCAGTCCCGGCCGTCCGCATCTGGCATGATGACACCTGACGCCAGCATTTCCCTCGGGCTCGGCCTCACTAGTGAATGTAATCTGGCGTGCTCCTTCTGCTACCGCGACACGACTCGCGCGGATCGTCTCTCGCTGGATCAAGTGAAGGCCGTGATGGAACGCCTGCCTTTCCGCTCGGTGAATCTCGGCACCGGTGAGAACGGCATGCATCCGGAGTTCAGGGCGATACTGGCTTACCTGCGAACAAAACGAGTCAAGCTCACCATCACTTCTAATGGTCACAGCGTTGCTGTTCTCGACGACACTGAGCTGTGTGCCTTTCATGACATCGAGTTCTCCCTCGACTACCCAACCCAAGCGGAGCAGGATGCACAGCGAGGGGAGGGCAATTGGGGACTGATCCACAAGCAGGCAGAACGGTGTCAGAGAATGAATGTTCCTGTGACCATCATCACGGTCATGATGAAGTCGAATTACTTGCGTCTAGCGGATGTGGCGCGAGTAGCCAAACAGTTCGAGGCCCCGTTGCGAGTGAATGTATACCAAGCCGTGCGATCGGATGTTTATGCCCTCAGTTACGAAGAGTACTGGGAAGGGTTCCGCCGCCTTTTTGAGGAAACCGACGTGATTGCTATTGGCGAACCGCTCGTTCGCGCAATGGCAGGGCTCCCACCGCTCCGAGTCGGTTGTGGTGTGAGCACAGTACGAGTGACACCGAGGGCCACGACACAACCGTGCGTATATTGGCCAGGGTCGGGTGAGCCCCTTTCAGATTTGATTCATGCGGGGGTCAACATTCTGAACTCAACACAGTTCGAGGAGGCGCGAACTCTTCCTCCAGCTTGCAAGGAGTGCGAATTCCGGGACTCATGCCATGGCGGATGTGCCGGACGCCGCCAGTTGCAACGTGCACTACTACAACCTGATTGTTATTGCCCAATCGTTCGGGGGCAACGCCCGACGCTGCGGATCCGCATGGCCGCTAACCGCGATCTCCCCAAGGTTAGCAGTTCGTGCACTACTGTAGTCATCGCCAGGTAAGCTGATTCGCAAGCAGACAACACGCTCTTCCAACGAGCCCGCCTTTATTGGGCGTTCACCCAGGAATCTGATCCTGTCACCTTGACCGCCACGTTCGAAAGAAAGATGTGCAGGGGCTTGCCATCGGCGGTGCCGCGGTGATCGGTTGAGAAAAGGAGAGGGCCGGCCTTCTTGTAGCCTGCCCAACTTGCGGTGACGAGGCTGGGCTTCTTCGGACCGCCACGATGGTAGACAAATTGCTGAACGCGGTAGTCCTTGCCGACGTAGAGTTCCCAGGTGTCGCCGGGCGTGAAACCGCCAGCCTCCGCGGGATATTTCACTGTCACTCGTCTGGCCGAGCCGTTACCCAGCGGCAGTTTATGAATACCGTCGTCGGTCACGGTTGGGCTGCTGTCCCAGACAACGTGAAAGGGGAAGAGCGCCCAATACTGGTCGTTGATGAAACTCGGCTCGATTTCGTCCCGCACGTTGGCGGGCTGGCTGCTGAGCTGATTGCTGTTGTACGTAACTCTGACTGGCTTACCCAACTTATCGGGCCCCTCGTAGGTGACCTGTCCGGTCTTTGGCTCCCATTCCCAGCTGCGGGCAACTTTGAAGAGCCCGGTAATTTCCGCGTTCCAGGTGTACCGGATCGCCTCAATTCGACCCCACGAATCAACCCCGTAAGTCTTGGCGATCTTTTCGGCGGCGGGCGCGGGCGTCTGCGCCCAGCACGTCGCAGCGAGGATCAGTACCGCGGAGCCCAGAAAACGAATAACTCTTGCACGGCTATTTGTCATGGAGGTGCTCCTCGACTGAATTGAATAGGATGATGGGGAAAGACTTACGGATACAAGAATTGCATGTGGACGCAGTACGGTTTGCGCTCCATACTTCGGCAACGGTCTGGGTGACGGCGAAACTTGAGTTATGCCAACGTTTCCAGCCGTCCGGCAAATCGGATGCCCGACGAAATGATTCGGGCTTGAGGTACGCGGCGTAGTCAACCGAAAAACCCCATTTTTGTCCACTCATGTCAGCCACTCGCTTCGGAAGCATACGGACAGAACGAACGATGCGCGTGCGTTAGACATCTATGCTTCGTCTAAAGAAACCAAACTATAGCAGTCACGGTGGCCGGTAATTTCCTGAAACACAACTACACCCACTGGGAAAATCTATGAGATCGCTTGGACCTGGCGTACTCGGGATTGTCTGAACCGGCGCAACCCCATGATCACCGCCGCAATTGCCACGCATCCGTATTCCACCAGCATAGTCCAGCCAGGAAGCGATCCCCACGTACCCGTCAGCCTGCTCATGTGCCACATGATGTAAGTTGGGATAATGCTCACAGGCCAGATGGCGATCAACAGCGTTGGGGGCGATGTCAGAAATGGTAGCAGCCAGAGAAGATACCAGGGAAACACGACGGGGGCGCACAAAAGAGATGCTGCCATTGGCCAGGCAAACGCTTCGGCAGCGGGTGACGGCGAGGTCTTTCTAAAAATGGCTGCGGTCACTAATCCGACCAGCACTGCAAGCCCGGCTAGCACCTGCGGAGGCGCCACGTGATCGAGCGCCGCAAACACCGGGCCATTAAAGCGGAAACCCTGTAGATAGTTGCCAAGCGAGCCGGTCGGAATGCGGCCGCGATCAAGAAATGGCATGTACAGGAGCGCGACCACGACTGCCGCCTCCGCAGCGTCGCGAATGCGAACCCGCTTCCAGTAAAGAGGCAAGAGTACAATCGGAAGAAACTTCACCGCAACAGAGAGCCCAAACGTGAGGGCTGCCACCGCACGCCAACGCCTTGCGAGAGCGGCGACAGACATCACCAGCAGCAGCGCGCCAACGATGTCAATGTGACCGCTTCCCGCCACCTCAATTGCCAGAAGCGGGTTCCACACGTACGCCAGAACCAGGTGCGCTCTCTCCGGGCTACGGCGCGAAAAATCGAGCAACATAAGCACAATTACCCACGCACAAGTAACAAAAGCAACTTTGAACGCAAAGACCGACTCGTGAATGGCTGTCACGGCTCGAAAAAAAAGCTGAGCGCCGGCGGGATACGGGCTGGGTAGATCCGGATTGTTCAAGTTGCGGGTTTCCGGAGTATGTAGCCACTTCACGGCAGGATCGCTGGGAACGACAAGGTAAGGGTTGTAGCCGAGCTTTTGCACGCGGCCGTCCCAAAGATATCGATGAATATCATCGTCGGCCCCCGCGGGCAGCCGAAGAAATGCAACGTGCCATATAGCAGCGAGGATCAGTCCAATGACAAGAACGCGTCGCGAAAATCTGGGCGTCGCAAAGAACTCACGCAGGGCTAAGAGGTACAAGATGCCCGCGAGCGTCAAACAAATCATGAAGCACGGCCCACCTCTATCGCCGAAGCAGAGCGAGCCGATCGTTAGTGCGACACACAATGTGACGCCGAGTATGTACACTCTCCACTCGGAGTTGATCCTCACAATCCTCCCGTGCCCGCGCGGGATGGTACTACCATCCCTTCCCCCCGTTTGAGCCATGCCGCCGTGTGTGGAGCTCTTGCCGGAGCTACTCGTAACTCCGCTGCCAGGCGGGTCAGGTCGTCAGGGACATCGATGTCGTAAAAAGAAGGTGCGAGACCCACGGAAATCTTAAGAGCTCGCGCATGCGATAAAAGTCGTTCCAGCGCGGTGCGGGTGCCCATTGCGTCACCCGCGAAAAGTGTAGGATGAGCAGCCTTTGCCCCGACCAGATAGTAGCCTCCATCGTGGGTTGGCCCAACCACGAGGTCATGTGCGGCCAGGGTTTCGAATGCATTTTCAAGAACACAGCGCGGCAGGTGCGGGCTGTCGCTGTTGAATGCAATGGTGCGTCGTCGACGCCCTTCCGCGAAGCGCGCAAACACGGAAGTCAGGCCTGCAGCCAGACCTTCGCCGTTCTGCGCAACTACGCTGGCCTTGTCTCCTGCCAAGTGAGCCAACTGATCTACGTCCCCGTCCGGGCACATGATGGCAACTTCCACATCGTCCAATGACCGCGCCAGCGCCAGGGTGTCCTCCAGAAGGCAGCAATACAAATCAGTCACACCGGCCGGAGAAAGGCTGGGTGCCAGGCGAGTTTTGACCGCACCTGGCCGCGGCGCTTTCGCCATGATCACCAACACGCAGTCACTACTTGATTGCATCTCGGGAGAAGATTTCATAAAAAATTGCGCCGACCTAGCGTGGCGCTGCAGTGGCGGCTCTTGCGTGCCGGAAATAATAGCGCACTATCAAGCTGAGGATGAACCACCCGGCACCGACCGTCCCCTTCAGCGTACCGCTGATCTTCGATTGTCCGATACGCGGGTAATAGCTCACTGGGACTTCAACCACGCGGAAGCCAGCCAGAGCACCTTTCAGGATCATTTCAACCGCCCAGCCGTAGGTATTCTCTTCGAGAACGAGCGCACGCAGTACGTCCGCTCGGGCAGCACGAAACGGGCCGAGATCGGTGATTCTTAGACCATAGAGAAGTCTGATCAGACTGGCGGCGAGGCGATTGCCAAATGATTGGTGCCAAGGAAGGGCACTCAGATTGCTTTTGCTGCTGAGGCGCGAACCCAGCGTGATGTCCGCCCGTCCCTCGATGATCGGAGCGAGAAGAAGCGGCAATTCGGCAGGTCGATCACTGTAATCGCCGTCGAGGAAGGCGACGACATCGGGTGCGTCGGCCATCGCGAGCCCTGTAAGACAAGCGCGACCGTACCCGCGGCGCGGTTCCTGAATGACGCGGGCTCCCACTTTTGCGGCGATTTCGGGCGTCCCGTCACTCGACCTGCTGTCAACGACGATGACTTCCGTGATGAAATCTGCCGGGAGATCCGCCAGGACGCGCTCAATCGCCTGAGCTTCATTGTGCGTAGGGATGATGACTGACACGCGCACGTGAGTTTGGCCCTATTACCACCATGGCGAGGCCGGCCACCGCTGTGCCAGCCACGCGTCGGCACCCCATGCTCTGCCTGCTCGACCAACGAAGAGTGCAAGTGATGCGAGGACCGGAACCAGAAGTTCCCAGATCCAGGACGTGCCCCACTCCGAAATCCAAAGGCTTCCGAGGTACAGGAATGCTACGAAAGCGGCCGGGCGGGTGAGCAGTCCGATGACGAGAAGGACTCCGAGGGAGATCTCGGTTAGTGCTTGAACTGGAGCAGCCATTGTGGCGTGGTTTGCCGCCAGGCTCATGACGAATTTCCACGCTGCCGGCGAATGACCCTGCTTGATGTAGTAGTTGATGAGACCAGCGTAGCCGGCAGGACTGTACAGGCCTTTCCCCAAATTTTCGAAGAAGACCCAGACGAACATTGCACCGATCGTCACCCGCACGAGCGCGAGGCCGTCGGCTGCTTGCCGTCCGTATGCAACTCCGGACACCTCGGTGGGCATCGCGGGCGTGTTTGTAGTCATCGTGGACCTCTCAACCTACCGGATGCTACACCAGATCGGAAGCTCTCAACAGGTATCAACATTGTTATGTTTACGAATCGCGCGAGGTTTCAAAAGTTCGTGTTGGCGCCGTACGAATTATCTGAATCCTCGTGACCCGTTTGCAAATCTGAGGAGTAAGTCTGAACGTTGTGCGAGCCAGCAGTAAGTAGGCGAGGTTCGAGTGGGGGTGATTGCGGAGTAATTCTAGTGGGGATGACTGCGCACTAATAAGCCTCATCAGTGATCAGTAAGCGCCGAATCTAGTTGTTAGAGTCGGCTCGCCGCATTAGCCGTTCCGCAGTTCCACACCCGACCTTGAACCCTGCGAGTGATGAATTACTACGAAAGAGGTGACGCGATGGCAAGACAATTGATCCTGACACTGACCGTGGCAGTAATGCTTATCGCGCTCCTGGGGTTCGTTAAATTCAGGCAGATTCAGGCCGCGGCACAGACCATGATGCAGCCTCCGCCGGCAGCTGTAACGACCATTGTTGCGCAACAAGAGAAATGGCCGGAAACGCTGAATGTCATCGGAACCGCCGAAGCCGTCCAAGGTGTTACGGTGAGTGCCGATCTTCCAGGCACGGTGGAGCGGATCAATTTTGATTCGGGTAAGTGGGTTCAACAAGGCGATGTCTTAGTAGAGCTCGACACCCGGCAGGAGCGGGCCCAATTAGCCAATGCGGAGGCGCAGCGCGATCTGGCACGCATTACTTACGGCCGCACGCAAGAGTTGCTCAAGGAAGGCGTACTCTCTCGCGTGGAATACGACCGAGCGACAGCCGACCAGCGGCAGACGGAAGCGCGCGTGAATGAGATCCGCGCCACCATTCAGCGCAAAACCATTCGCGCCCCGTTTTCGGGAGTATTAGGAATTCGGAAGGTTAACTTGGGCCAGTATCTGTCTGCCGGCGACGCGGTGGTTACGCTCCAGTCCTTGAATCCAATTTACGTTAATTTTGGCGTGCCCCAACAGTCGGCTGGCGCGATTCGCCCGGGCCGATCTCTGCGCGTCACCACGGATGAGTTTCACGGTGAAGATTTTGCCGGATTCGTAACAGCTCTCGACTCCGTCATCGACCAAGCCACCCGGAACATTCAGGTACAGGCAACCCTTGCGAATCCTCACGGCAAACTACGCCCCGGCATGTTTGTTCAGGTGGCGGTTTCGTTGGGCGAAAGCCGGCCTCTTATCACGCTGCCTGCTTCGGCCATTAATTACGCGCCGTATGGCGATTCGGTTTTCGTGGTCGGCGAAGTGAAGGACGCGCAAGGTCACAGTTACCGAGGCGTTCACCAGCAATTTGTGAAGCTGCAGGGCACGCGCGGCGACCAAGTCGGTGTCATTTCAGGCGTCAATCCTGGCGACGAAGTTGTGACCTCCGGGGTTTTCAAGCTGCGCAACGGCGCCCCCGTTCAGGTTAACAATAAGGTGAGGCCCGGGAATAATCCGAGCCCCAAGCCCGAGGACAGCTAAAAATGAAATTCACCGATCTCTTCATTAGGCGGCCGGTCCTCGCGATCGTTGTCAGCTTGGTCATTCTGATTGCGGGGCTCCAGTCCATTCGCTCACTCAGCGTTAGACAGTACCCACGCAGCGATATTGCCGTGGTGCAGGTTACGACTGCCTACGTAGGTGCGAATGCGGATCTGGTTCGCGGATTCATAACCACGCCGCTCGAGCGCGTGATTGCGAGTGCCGACGGCATCGACTACATGGAGTCGTCCAGCGCCCAAGGCATCAGCACGATTACCGTGCATCTGAAGCTGAACTACGATACCAACGCAGCGTTGACACAGATCCAGGCGAAAGTCGCGCAAGTCCGCAATGATCTGCCGCCAGAGGCTGAGGCGCCCGTAATCGAGTTGCAGACGGCCGATACCGAGTTTGCGTCGATGTATATCGGCTTCTCGTCTGCCAATCTCGACCAAAATCAGATCACCGATTACCTGACGCGCGTCGTGCAACCCAAGCTGAGCGCCATCAGCGGTGTCCAGCGCGCCGATATTCTCGGAGACCGCACCTTTGCCATGCGCATCTGGCTCAAGCCGGACAAGATGGCAGCGCTCGGGATTTCGCCCTCTGCAGTAAGGGACGCACTAGCGCGAAACAATCACCTGTCAGCGATCGGAAGCACCAAAGGTTCGATGGTGTCCGTGAACCTGGTCGCCAACACCGATCTGCGCACCGCCGAAGAATTTCGGCAGCTGGTGGTTAAGGAGGACCACGGCGTCGTTGTCCGGCTCGGCGAGATTGCCGACGTCGTGCTTGGCGCCCAGAATTACGAACAAGATGTGCGTTTCAACGGGGAGACGGCGACGTTCATGGGGGTGTGGGTGCTTCCCACTGCCAATTCCTTAGAAGTAATCCAGAAAGTACGCGACGCCATACCAGGAATCCGGGAACAATTGCCGCCGGGCATGAAGGTCGGGATCCCTTACGACGCGACAGAGTACATCCAGGACGCCATTAAAGAAGTACTTAGTACGCTGACTGAGACGCTCATTATTGTAATCGTAGTCATCTTCTTGTTTCTTGGTTCGCTGCGGTCAGTGCTGATTCCGGTTGTTGCTATTCCTATCTCGCTCGTTGGGGCAGTGTTCCTGATGCTGGTGGCCGGATTCACCATCAACCTGCTGACCCTGCTCGCGATCGTTCTCTCGGTTGGCCTGGTCGTGGATGATGCGATTGTCATGGTGGAAAACGTGGAGCGGCACCTTCAGCTTGGAAAGCGACCGGTGCAGGCAGCCCTGGAGGCGGCGCGTGAGCTTGTGGGGCCCATTATCGCTATGACCATCACTCTGGCCGCTGTGTATGCGCCGGTCGGAATTCAGGGTGGCTTGACGGGGGCGTTGTTCCGCGAATTCGCCTTCACCCTTGCCGGCGCGGTGGTCGTTTCCGGCGTGGTGGCGTTAACGTTGTCGCCCATGATGGGTTCGAAGCTGTTGCGAGAAGGGAACAGCGAGCGCGGTTTTGCTGGCTGGATCAACCGGCGCTTCGACAGCCTACGTGGTGCTTACAGAAACGCGCTAGCGGGTACGCTCGGCTATAGACCCGTGGTTCTAACCGTCTGGGCGATCGTGGTGCTCCTAATCGTGCCGTTCTACATGTTCTCGCAGCGGGAGCTTGCGCCGGCCGAGGACCAGGGCGTGGTGTTCGGCGTCATCCAGGCATCCGCCAATTCCACGCTCGATCAGACAAAATTGTTTACCGAACAGGTCTACGACGTCTACAAATCATTTCCGGAAAGCAAGAGCATCTTCCAGATCACTTCTCCTAAGGGTGGGTTTGGCGGCATGGTAACCAAACCGTGGAGCGAACGGACCAAAACCGCGCAACAACTCCTGGTCGAGTCGATGGGGCCGCTCTCGAAAATCCCGGGCGTGCGGGTCATTCCGCTTACCCCGCCGCCGCTGCCCGGTGGCGGTAATTTTCCTGTCGACTTCGTGATCGCTTCGGCTGCGGAGCCGCAGCAGCTCCAGCAGTTCGCAAATCAACTGGTCCAGACGGCCTTTGCCAGCGGGCTTTTCATCTATGCGGATGCCGACCTGAAATTTGACCAGCCGCAAGCCGAAGTGGTGTTTGATCGCGACAAACTCCGCTCTCAGGGAGTAGATCTGACGGAAGCTGGGCAGGATCTCTCCACCATGCTCGGCGGAAATTATGTCAATCGGTTCAGCATTCAGGGCCGCAGCTACAAAGTGATTCCGCAAGTGAAGCGTGCCGATCGGCTTACGGCCGACCAACTCTCGCAGATCTATATCACCGGATCGGACCGCAAGCTGGTCCCGCTCTCGACGTTTGCGACCCTACGCAACACGGCCGAGCCTCGGGAACTTAAAAAGTTCCAGCAGCTGAATGCGGTGCGGGTACAGGGCGTGATCCCGCCACCAGTTCCGCTCGATAAAGCCCTCACTTTCCTGGAAAACGAAGCGAAGAAGGTCCTGCCGCAAGGCTTCACTGTCGACTACGCTGGGGAATCGCGCCAGTTAAGGGTAGAGGGCAGCAAGTTCCTGGGGACCTTCTTGTTATCCGCAGTCCTTATCTATCTGGTACTTGCGGCGCAGTTCGAGAGCTTCCGCGACCCTTTCATAGTTCTGGCAGGCTCTGTGCCGCTGGCAATTTCCGGCGCGCTATTGTTCTCCTTCCTCGGCCTGACTACATTGAATATTTACAGCCAGGTAGGGCTGATTACTCTGGTCGGTTTGGTTTCGAAGAACGGCATTCTCATTGTGCAGTTTGCGAACCACCTGCAAGAAGCAGGATCGAGCAAACTCAGCGCCGTGATTGAGGCGTCTGCTACGCGGTTGCGCCCCATTCTCATGACGACCGCGGCCACCGTCGTCGGTCACTTTCCGCTGGTGTTGGCAAAAGGCCCAGGAGCGGGAGCGCGCAACAGCATAGGCGTCATGCTGGTCAGTGGCATGATCATCGGGACTGTGTTCACCCTTTTTGTCGTACCCTCGATTTACATGCTATTAGCTCGTACGCATGCAGCAGTTCGTGACGAAGACGCTGAGCTGCAGGCGAACATGCCGGAACCAGCAGAAGTCTCGGCGTAGCGGCCCGTTAGTCGCGGGGGTGAATAGTTGATGAGGCTCCACTACTTGGCCCAGCCAAGCAGCTTTTTCTAGAATGGCTCCAACACAGCCGATCCCACCAGCCTTGACCTTATCTTGCTCGAGCTCGTTCGGGAACCCGCCACGGATGAATTCAGGCGACCAGCTCCAGAGAGCCACGTACTCGCGGATGACTTAAGTCAATTGCGAGGTGTCCTACAGTGGATTTAGCATTCGTGCAAGTGGCACACTTAAAAGGCCCCGCACCCCACAGCAATTCTCCAGAGGGCCTTGTGTTTCCGCGAACCGCGATTGTCCCAGATGGGTCATCTCAGCCTGCCGTTGCGTTCTCCGTTACTTCTGTCATCTTTTCCGATGCAATTGATTTGCATAAACTTCGTTGAATTGTGTTCAAAGCCCTCAGTGGCAATGGACCTTCGTAGATAATTCCGACAGTGACTGGAAGCCAGGAGGAACTCCGATTTTCATGCGCATTAGTTTACTCGTTCAGACCTGGCAGCAGTTCCTGTCCATCATTGTTGTTGCGGCGGCATCAACATTCTTGATCCTGTTTTCAGCCACAGGTTTCGCACAGGTGACGTCAGACAAACCTGTTCCCATCATAAGTGGGAGTGCAGGACTCTTGACGAATATTGAAGCTGGTAGCCCCGAGATCGTTCCCGTCTTTGCTCCGGTCCTACTTGTCCCGCTTGGAGATCATTGGCTCGTCGAGTCTCGCGCCGAATTTACGGGGGAATTCTATCCACAAGCCGGGACCCTGTCAGGCCGCTTGGAAAAAGAGATCGACTATGCGCAGGTTGACTACATCGCAAATCGATATTTGACCGTGACCGCTGGCCGGTTCCTGACTCCTTTCGGAATCTATAATGAACGCCTTTACCCCATCTGGATTCGCAAAATCGAGACGGTTCCAATGATATTCCCGATCGGCACAGGTTCGAGTGATGGGGTTATGCTGCGCGGTGGTTTTTCGTTGAGTCGGAAAGCCAATCTTAACTACGCAGGTTATTTTTCTAGTCTGAGTACGATCGAAAAACTCGATTCCGACCGCCTCACGGGGGGGCGGATTGGATTATTTTTACCAGGCCCGCGCATAGAAGTCGGAGTCTCTTTCCAACAACTCCTTCAGGAAGATCGTTCGCGGTCGCTGGGATTTCATTTTGGCTGGCAACCTAACATAGTTCCAGTCAACATAAGGTCAGAGTATGCCTGGTCGGGATCAAAGGGCAGCGGGTACTGGATCGAAGCAGCTTACCGTGTGAGCCAAGTTCAGCGTTGGCAAAATGCCATGCGTCACCTGGAGGTCGTTGCGCGCGCGCAGCAGTATTTCACGGGCAATACGGACTTCGATGAGGCCAGCGAGTACGGACTGCCGCTGGCGAACACCCGGCAAGCAGACCTCGGCCTTAACTACTACTTAAGAGATGGGCTGAAAGCCACAACCAGCTATGGCCGAGAATTCAGTCGAGTGGGCAGCACCAATATCTGGACAATCGGAATCACTTACCGCTTCGTATTTCCCTTGGGGAGAGTAGGAGACCAATGAGAACCGAAATCTCTGTTTTGACAACTCTCCTTGGAGCCTTGACTATTTCGGCGATGCTCGGCTTCGCCCAGACGAGGAAACAGAGCAAATCGTCGGATTCCCTCTCGGTTCCAGTAACGGCAGCAGACGACATGCGGTTAGAAGGGGAGAGGAGATTTCACTCGAACTGCGGCCGCTGCCATATTGCTCCACACAAGTTTCCGCCCAGGATTATGGCATCTGTTATCCGGCATATGCGAGTGCGCGCCACGATCACAGAGGAGGACATGCGGCTGATCCTCTTCTACATGACCGAGTAATGGCCGACTGACATGTGGAAATGCTTCTCCCTAGGTGGAATTCAATTGGCTGTTGTTACCACGGTTCTCATGGCTGGCAGCCATAGCTCCGCCCAAATCCACAGGATCGAGATCGTGGCTGATAAAGACAGCCGCTACAAGGTTGCTGGACAGGCAAATCCGCAGATCACCTTGCGAGCAGGTGAAATGGTTATTCTGCACATCACTGCTGTCCGAGCAAAGACCTGGAATCGTGACGGCTCGATCCATGGTTTTGCGATGGTGCGAGCCGGTGACCGCGGCAAGGTACCCGGGTGGAATCTGTTGCTGCGCCCGGGAACTCAGGAGTTTGCGTTAATCGCTCCCGCTGAGCCCGGCCAGTACGAGGTGCTTTGCACCGTCATATGCAGTGACAATCACGAAGGCATGCACATGAAAGTAACGGTACTCCCATAGGCATTGACCATGAACAAAACTTTAGGTCGTCTCTTCGCGTTGGTCGCAGCGTCCGCTCTGTTAACTCTCGCGCAGAGCACTCGACCCAAAATGTTCCGCGGACAAGTGGCGGATAGCCAATGCTCGATGAACATTCATTCGCTGACGCGTTCTCATGCCGAGATGCTGAAGTCGAAATCAATGGGGGGCAATGCAGCATCGTGCACTCTATATTGCGTTCGATACATGGGCGGAGAGTTCGTATTAGCATCTAAAAGTCACGTCTACTACTTGGACATTCCTTCTGCTCGAGACTTTGCCGGACAGAATGTAAAAGTGACCGGTGCGCTCAATGCCAAAACCAAGACCATACGCGCTACCAACATCGAGTTCGACAAATAGCCAGCCGTGCGGTGTGATGAAAGGCAAGCAATTGTCCTGTGCCTTCTCATGCTGGGGTTCGGCTCGCGAAATTGCAGTTAGTTGCAGGTCCAATGGCTCAGGGTCCGTTCTTGTCCTGCTATTTTCGAGGGATAATCAATGATATTTTGTCCCGCTCTGATCTGGCTTTCAAGCCTGATTGAATACGCGGTAAGCTGGTAGCATTCCTGCTCTGAGGAACTCATGCGTCGATTGGAAACCAGCAAATTCCCAGTAGCATTTCACCGAGTCACGCCTATTCTACGGGTCAACGATCTCGAAGCGAGTCTCAACTACTATGGGCACGTGCTCGGCTTCAAAGTGAATTGGAGGGACGATGACGGTAATTCTTTTGCCTCGGTTTCACGTGGTGACTGTCATCTTTTCCTCTCGGTCGGTGATCAAGGCCATCCGGGGAGTTGGATCTGGATCGGAGTGAGTAATGTTGACGGGTTGTACAAGGAGTTCCTCGCGAAAGGAGCACGGGTGCGCCATCCACCCGCGAACTACCCTTGGGGCTCGCGAGAATTGCACGTTGAAGACCCGGACGGCAATGTTCTTCGTCTCGGCTCGGAAAACAAGCCTGGCGAGCCTTTTGGAGATTGGCTCGATATGCGCGGCATTCGTTGGCGGCGTAGGCCCGAGGGTGGTTGGGAGAGGGTAGACTAGGCCGTCATGGTACGCTTCTCGGTTCGCCGATGTTCGACTGAACGTGTTTTTATCGTCGGACGAAGTGGCAACGCCACCGGGGCTTTTTCGATCATCATTATCACCCCTCTGAGCTTAGAAGTGTAAGCCAAGCTCAGCTGTGTAGGTACGTGGCGTCAGAAAATGTGTCCCACTGAATGTCGACAAAAAGTTGTAAAGGGCGACCTTGTTCGTCACATTGATTGCAGTCAAACGAAAACTGCACTTGTACTTGTCCCCACGAAAAGTCATAAAAAAACTGAATCCGTAAGCAATATACGTCATCAATTGCATTGATATCAAGATATATGACATCGATGCAATCCGCATCGATTCGAGAAGGAGAACATGGTTATGAGAACCGCTTCCGTCGTCGCCCGATATCTGGCGGGCCTGGTTTTTTTGGTTATGGGCCTGAACGGCTTCCTGCACTTCATTCCCTTTCCCCCGCCAGCGGGGATAGCTGGACAGTTCATGGGCGCTCTTTATGTCTCGCACTACCTGTGGGTGATCTTCGCCTTTCAGGTCATCGCAGGTGTACTTCTGCTGGCCAACCGTTACGTACCGTTGGCAGTGGCACTGCTGGCACCCGTGATTGTCAACATTCTTACTTTCCACGCGTTGATGGCTCCGAGCGGGCTGCCGATGGCCCTTTTTGTGGCCTTACTGTGGGCCGCGATCTTCATTGACGTGCGATCGGCGTTTTCCGGGTTGTTCCAGTCGCGTTTGCAGCCGAGCGCAAAAGTATAAATTAGCCAAACGTCGGCTGGCTCGGTAGCCTACAAACTCGAAACGGAGAACACGATGTCAAATATCATATCGACCTTGCTGCTCCGCAATCTGCGCGACGTATTTGGCGAAAATGACGCCGTGCGTCGTCGCGCTGCCATCGATGAGATTTTCCATGAGGACGCAATATTCTATGATCCCAAAGGCGGTGTATTCCGTGGCCGTGAGGAGATTGATCATATCGCTGGTGTGATAAAGGCAACGCATCCAGACTTCGAATATCAACCCCTCTCGCCTCCCGAGGAATTAGGTGATGCCGGACGTGTCCGATGGGTATCTGGCACTCCCGGCAAACCGGCAGCCTACGCGGGAACCGATTTTATCCTCGTCCGGAACGGTCGCATTGCTTCGGTCTATCTCTTTTTTGACAAGCTACCCTGAGCTTGGCTACCCCTCGACTGGTACCGTGACCAGTATCGGGGCGCGGGAAAATCGCCATCTCGCACCCTAAGCTGGAAGAGTTTTTGTGGACGCAGTCCTTATTGGTGAATGAGGTCTTTTAGCTCACGAACATCCACGGCGGAGGCGTCGGAAACCAGAGAAAATTCCGTGTCGCCTGACTTCCATCTCAGCCTGTTGTAGCCCTGCTGTGAACCAGAGCCAGCGAAAATCGATTCCGTTCCACGACAAGGCCACGTAAAGACATTGATGATGTGCTTGCGGCGAGAGTAACCCAGTGCCGCGACGTTGTGGCCGTCATGAATGTCCAGTCTCCCGCCGACTAAGGAAATCTCTACGGAGAGAAATCGGAAACGGGAGGAATAAAATCCAGCTTGCCGTCGAACCATGCTCAGTCGACGCGGACTACCACCGAATTGATTGATGCCCATGTGCGCTCATTGCAACCAGGGCATCTGATGGACGTGCAGTCCACTGACCAACACACTGTGAAACCTCATCGTGTGCCATCCGGGCGGTGTGCGGCGTATTCTCTTTCGTATTCTTGTAAGCTTCATCGGGGACGACCTGTCGTGCGATGTCGTCGCGGATGCGCTTGACGACCCCGTCTGCATCAGTAAACAACGTACCGAAGTGCTCATTCAACGTTTTGAGGAACGTGCATTTGTATAGAAGTGCATTTTTTATGGGTCTCGCATACGGTTGTGAACCGTATTGGAAAAGGTTTGAACATCATGGAAACCAGTTCGACCAGCCTTGCAGCTCACGGAACCGCTACACGGCAATGACGATTTATCGCGCAATGCTCACCCTGGCCGAAGCTGGCTTATTTCGATTTTGTAAGCAGAAACTGTGTTGCCTTGCCTGCGGCGTGAGCAATCACGGCTGAAATAAGAAAGGGCAAAAAGGGAAACATGACCGTGAACGGGCAGGCTATCGCATACTTGTGCACTAAAGCGACAGACACAATTGCCCATGCGCCGACGCAGATTGGAGCAGCGTCACTCGATCGCCAGTTCTTGTCGGAATAAGCCAATGCCGCTATCGGCAATGCCGACATAACACAGAACGCGTGAAGTAGCCGGATCGGTGGTTCCGAGAGCGGGTTGGCCGATAAGGTTTGGACATAGCTCGACAGAGACACGGCGTACGTGAGCAGCAAAAACGAAAGCAATGTCGCATATTGCAGTAGCTTGCGCTTCGTGACGGTAAAGTCTCGCGCCTCGCGGCCCCTGCAAGGTTCCACGAACCTCATAGCAGCAATTCTGCGGGAAATCGTGGCAACCGCAAAAGATACCGGAAGTCTTGTTTCAGCACGGGAGTAATATCGCTCTAGAAACTTGGTTATTCCGGTATCCTCGCCGCAGATAACTGGGAACAGACAAACTGAGAGGTTCACTAGTTTTGAAACAACTTAGTTTTGGATCGTCTCATGCGAACGGCGGGTTCTTTGACTGACGATAAGGGCGCCCGCCAACACGTAGACAAGTGCTATGAAACCAAAGCTGGCGACAAGAGAGTGCGTCCGATCATTAAGAATGCCGATGGTGTAGTTTCCAAATAGCCCGCCGAGTTGCCCGATTGAGTTGATGAGGCCAAACGTGGCGGCAGCCGCTGCCTCGCCTAGCATGACCGTCGGTATGGTCCAGAATGTCGGGTAGTAGGCATACATTACTCCACTTCCGAGCAACAGAAAGGCAATCGCAAGTGGCACATCGTGCCGCGCAATAACCAACAGGAAAAACATGGAAGAGGCAATCAGTAGAGGTGTGGCAGTGTGCCAATGACGCTCGGCGGTCTTATCGGAGTGCCAGCCATTGATGAGCATACCCGCAAAGCCGATCAATGCTGGGATTAGCAGCAGTGACGTTACCGTTTGGGTGGAAGATCCCGAAATGCGCTTCACGAAAGTGGGTATCCAGTAGATAGTTCCGAGAGCTCCAGTGAGTGCCAAAAAGTAGGCGAAAATTAGTATCAGAATGTGCCGATCGCAAAACGCTTCCCTGATTGTATAGTTTCGGAGCTTCTTCTTCGCCTGCAGCTCTGTCTCCAGTTCGTTGACGAGCCATTTCCGTTCATCTGGATTAAGCCACCTCGCCTCCCTAGGCCGGTCCGTCATATACAACAAAGTGATGATCCCCACGAGGACGGCCGGAATTCCCTCCAAAATAAACAGCCAGCGCCAACCCGGTATCGAGCGCCAGTGCACTCCGAGGAGCCAGCCTGCGAGGGGCGAGCCAATCAGAGCAGCTGCGGGACTGGCCGCATACAGGCAAGCGATGGCTCGGCTGCGGTCACGTGAACAAAACCAGTGTGTCAGGTAAACGATCATGCCGGGGAAGAAGCTGGACTCGGCAGCTCCCAGCAGGAACCGCGCAACATAGAACTGTGTGGCTGTGTGCACAAAGCCGGTCAGAATCGTGACGACTCCCCACGACATCATGATTCGCGCAATCCATTTCCTCGCGCTCCAGCGTTCGACAATGATGGCTCCAGGGATCTCGAACAGGACGTAGGTTACATAGAACATCCCTACACCTAACCCGTAGATACGGTCGCTGAATCCCAGATCGGCACTCATCCTGAGGTTCGCGAACGAAACATTAACGCGGTCGATGTAGTTAACGAGGTAGAGGAGGAAAACAAAGGGAAGCAGTCGGTAGGCGACTTTCCGTCTGGTGTGCTGGCCGAGACTGCTCACGTTGCTGTTCGTTACGGTCGCAGCCAAACGACTGGTCATGGTAAATCGTCCCAGTCCCATATTCCCGCTTTTGCGCACTTTAATCAAAGCTTTTTGGAAACGTACACGAAGCGAGACAAACGACCTTCCTTGGCCACGCGGGCGGCAACGGCAAGAAACTCCTGCTGGCGCTCGTATGCAGGGCCACCTTCTATTTCACAAAGATCAGCACTTCTCAGTTGTCGCGCATTGCGTCTCGCTTCGGCCACTTTGGCCATGTTCGCTGTTACGTCTTCACAAACCAACAATTCCAATCCGCACTGCTCAATGACGCGTTCGTCATAGCCGGGTGGAACGAAAAGATAGAACCCGGCCGCGCTCCTCACTGCCGCTTCTGCATTCGTCAGCGGTCCCGTGACGGTGATCGGGTCCGTAAACAACAATCGCCCTCCAGGCTTCAGCAGCCGGGTCCAGTGGGCAAGGACACGCGGCCGCTCAGGAAAATGGTTGATTGCGTCAATACAAGTGATGGCGTCGAAGTTGGAATCGGGAAAGGGCAATGCGCCACTGGCATCTCCAGCCCAAAATTGGGCTTGGTCGGCCAACCTTCGTTTGGTGATAAGTAACTTGGCGGCGGCGATTGCATCTTCATGCGCATCGATGCCGACTACCGAACATCCGGTGATAGCAGCGATCCGCAGCGCCGGACCTCCTGCCCCACAGGCAACGTCGAGCAATATCTTCCCTGGACCAAGGTCAAGCCACCCCAGAAACCTGTCCTGCTCATCTGTGGTCAGCCAGCTATTCTGACCAATGTCCTCGCCAAACGCTTCGCGACGGATATCTGCGTACAGCTCCGTCTGAAAATTTCCATAATTGGCGTTGTAGTGACCAGCCGAAGAGAGTGATTTGAATTTGGACATCTCGATCTGGACCTAAAACCGTTAGAGCGCCCTCTGAGTCTGGCATTTTTCAACAGTGCGCGATTGTACCCCGTCTCGGCAAGCTGCGGCGGCAATACTGCTACAGGGTGTGCGGACTCCATAGTCACCTAAACCGCAAAAGACATGGAGCAACTGGCGGAGGAAGCGACCGATGAGGCTGACCAAAAAAGCTGATAGGTACCGTTGAGGAACTCACAGGCGTTCTAGCCCAGCGCGTGAAGAGCAACTGAAGCAACAGGAGCTTCAGAATTCACCTGAGGGGCATTAGGATACCCGACAATGCAACGAGCGTTGAAGAACTGCTCGCCAGGACAAATGAATTGAACGAATCGCGGAGCAACTGCTCGAGCGAACTGCAGAAATTGATGGACGACTATAAAAAGCTATGTGGTACACCAGCTTGGAAGCGCGAAGGTCCTCGCTAGGAAGTCTGCGGTCTGGGGTACAAGCGGCTTGGCTTTTCAAGCGTCTCCTTGCCGTGACGGGTTCTCTGTGGCGGTGGTTTGTACATCGATGGGATGAGGCATATTTATGCGAGTCATCGAACACGATGGCACACACCTTGAGTCACTGATGGCACATTTTCGGATCAAAATGGTGCTGTTCTACATCAGGATCGACTCTTTTCGACGACTGCAAGACATTTGGAACCGACTCGGGAATGGATGACAGATGATCAGTATATTGGATATCTTTCGACCGCCGTGGTGCTACCCTGCCTTTGATGACGACCGATCGGGTGATCCTTCGACGCTGGCGAGAATCTGATCGCGAACCGTTTGCCCGCTTGAATGCCGATGCTCGCGTAATGGAGTTCATGCCGGACATTCTTTCCGAGCAGGAGAGCAACTTGCTAGCGGACCGAATTGAGGCACATTTTCCAAACAGCACGGTTTCGGCTTATATACGGCGGAGCTTCGCTCGAACGGGAACTTTATTGGATTCGTTGGTCTCAGCGTGCCATGTCCAAGCACGCGGGTACTACGGTCGTTGAGGTCAAGGGAAGTCACGCCATCTACGTATCGCAGCCAAGAGCTGTCGTCGACGTTATTGAACAGGCCGCGAAGAGTGTAAAAGCCGTCGCCGCGTAGGCAATTCGGGCTAATTGCCGTTCGAGATGAACGCTAGTGCGATAAGTGTCGAAACCGCCTTAGTACGACTTAAGACGTCTAAACCGGAACCACCACAGGTGATTTCGGGTTCGCGCAAGTGCCTCATGCGCGCCCACTGTTTTCGTGTCCCTTCGCCTCATTGAGCGCAGCTGCTCGTTTGCCGACCTTCTTAAGCGCCACTTCAAGGCTACGAACCTCCCCCGGGCGTAGTTCGGAGAACACTGTCTTCATCTGCCCGGAATGCTTTCGAAAGGCCGAAACAATGAGATCCTTGCCGCGTGGGGTGAGGGCAACGATGCGAACCCGCCGGTCTTCGGCGCTCTCGACCCGGCTGACCAAGCCCTTCTCGAAGAGACGGTCCACAGCGATGCTGATTGAGCCCGGGGTGAGATCGACGATTGGGCCGATGGTATTGACGGGCAATGGCCCTTTGTTCAGCAGGATTTCCAGCACGGCAAAATCAGAGAGGCCGAGTCCGGTCTCTTGAATGGCAGCGGCTGCATACCTGGTCAAAGCGCGCATCGCCTTCATCATTACCAACCAGACGTGGTCCGTCCTCTGATTGCCTCGGGTCATAAAACCTGAATCTCCGAGTAGTATATCATCATCAATTGTATTAATGTCAATATAAAGTGGCGCCAATGTAACAGCGCCTATCGAAAAGGAGATCAGGTTATGAAAACTGCTTCTGTAGTCGCCCGATATCTGGCGGGCGTGATCTTTCTTGTTATGGGACTAAACGGGTTCTTGCACTTCATCCCCTTTCCTCCGCCGCCGGGCATTGCCGGACAGTTCATGGGTGCCCTTTATGTCTCACACTACCTCTGGGTGATCTTCGCGTTTCAGGTGATCTCTGGCGTACTACTGCTGGCCAACCGTTATGTACCGCTGGCCCTCTTCGTAGCGGTACTGTGGGCCGCGATCTTCATAGACGTGCGACAGGCATTTTCCGGGCTGTTCCAGTCGCGTTTGCAGCCGAACCCAAAATTATAAAATTAGCCAAACATCGGTTGGCTCCCGGCCTGCAACCCGAAAACGGAGAACACGATGTCCAACAGCATATCGACGTTGCTGCTTCGCAATCTGAATAACGTATTCGGTGAAAATGATCCTGTCCGTCGTCGCGCTGCAATCGACGAGATCTTTCACGAAGACGCGGTATTCTACGACCCCAACGGTGGAATAATTCGCGGTCGTGACGAAATTCATCGCATTGCTGGCGTGATAAAAGCAACCCACCCAGATTTCAAATATCAACCTCTCGCCCCTCCCGAGGAACGAGGTGATGCCGGGCGGGTTCGATGGGGTATCCGGCAGTCCCGGCAAACCACCAGCTTACGCGGGGACCGATTTCATCATCGCTCGAAGCGGTCGCATTGCTTCGATCTACCTCTTTTTCGACAATCTTCCATGAGGCAACATGAGAGCCTGGTTCAACGCCAGTTCCCGCGCGCAGCAGATTCCAACTCGCGCCGCGCTTTAAGCGGCTGCCCTCGCTGCTTGAACCGCTTTGGCGGCGGTACGGATGACATCGAGCACGCGTTCGGGTTGGGAGAGCATCGGCACGTGGCTGCTGTCGAGCTCGTAGGTGGTTGCGCCCATGCGCTTGGCCATGGCCCGTTCCAGATCGGGATGCACTGTTCGATCCTTCTTGGCCACGATGTACCAGCTCGGCTTCGATTTCCAAGCAGTTCCTCCGACTTTTGCCTCGAACAGGTCGGGTTTCGGAACGCCCTGCGTAGCCAAAACTAGCTTTTTCTCCTGCTCGGACAAATCGCCAGCGAAATCATCGATGCCCTCCGGAAGCAACCAGATGCGTCCGTCCTTGACGTCGATGTGGGAGAAAACCGGTGTCTTCGGGAAATTCGACTGCTGCGTCTGGGAAGTCTCGTCCTCGTCCGGAGCGAGCGCCGCGAGGTAGACCAGCCCCGCAACGCGGTCGTCGGTTCCGGCACCGGTGATGACGCTTCCGCCGTAGGAGTGGCCGACAAGGATAACCGGGCTGCTGACACGGCCGATCGTTGCTTTCGTCAAGGTGACGTCCTCTGCCGTTGAGTTGAGGCCGTACTGCGCGGCAATACACTCATACCCCTCGGCTTGCAGCGGAACAATTAACTTGCCGAAGCAGGAACCGTCTGCCCAAAGCCCGTGGCAGAACACTATGCTTGGCTTCGTGTGGGTAGATGTCATTTCAAAATCTCCTTATCCTGAAGTGCCCCGAATCGCAAAGGGAACAGACCAAGGAATTGTTTGTGGGTGCAGGTCGGAGCAACCTGGAGATGATACTCCCTTTCGTCGGTTAATGAGGCGGGATAGTTTAGGGTTCTGGACGTTCCAGAAAGTTGACATTTTATTTATCCGTCAGCGTGAAATCAGCGCCAAATTGTCACGGGTGACAAGCTGGTCTTCGTAGACGCTGATGCTGCCAGTGGACCGCAAGATTTCAGCGGGAAGATGGTCGCATCGCACCGCACGATCTTCCCCTTGACATTCTAGGCGAGTCCGTTTAGCATCGTTCCCCTAGAATGTCTATCCGACGAGAACCCGCTCGCATCGAGCTTCTGCAGGGCACATTGGATCTGCTGATTCTCCGCACGTTACGCTGGGGACCGACCCACGGCCACGCAATCGCAAAGGCGATCGAGCGCGGGAGCGACGACGTGCTGCTGGTCGAGCAGGGTTCGCTGTATCCAGCGCTTCATAGGCTTATCAAGCGCGGCTGGATAGACTTCGATGAAGGCACGTCAGAAAACAATCGTCGCGCGAAGTTTTATCGGCTCACGCCGAAGGGGCGGAAGCAACTTCAGGTCGAAACCAGCAAGTGGGACACGCTGGCCCGAGCCATCAGTCGCATCCTTCGTTCCCCTGCACAGGAGTGAAGAGCATGGTGCGCCGCAAACGAGCCCTGGACGGTCTCAGCCAGGACATCCGCGATCACCTCGACCGCGAAACCCAGGACAATATCGACAAAGGGATGGCCCCAGAGGAGGCCCGGCGCCAAGCCACCATCAGATTCGGAAATGTCGCACGGACTATCGAGAATACGCGAGCCCAGTGGGGCTGGCCTTTGCTCGACGCGATCCGCCAGGATCTTCGCTATGTGCTCCGGACACTGCGCAAGCGGCCTGCGTTCGCCTTCGTAGTCGTCCTGACGCTCGGGTTCGGCATCGGCCTCAACACGGCGGCCTTCAGCATCGTCAATGCGGCGCTCATCCGGCCGCTGGGGTTCGCGCAGGCTGAGCGTCTGGTCGCCTTGCATGAGCGCCTCGGCGGACAAGACGTCCCCTTCTCTCCGCCGGACTTTCTCGATCTCGAGCGGGACCAGCAGTCGTTCGAGGACGTGGCGGCGTACGCGAACACTTCGTTCGAGCTCTCGGGACGCTCCGAGCCGATCCGGATCGATGGTGCCAAGGTCTCGGCGCGATTGTTGTCGCTGCTCGGCGTTAGGCCTCTGCTCGGCCGCAATTTTCGCCCCGAGGAGGACCAGCCTGGTACGCAAGCAGCTGTGTTGAGCTGGGGGCTCTGGCAATCGCGTTACGGAGGCGACCGGTCAGTCGTAGGTCAGACCGTCACCCTCGACCGTCGGCCGTACACGGTGATCGGCGTCATGCCCGCTGGCTTCGAGTTCCCACGCCGCGGTCCCGACTCGAATAACAAGCCAGCCAGCCTCTGGGTGCCGATGGCATTCACCGACGGAGAGCGACAAGAACGCGGTAACCAATTCAATCGTGGCGTGATTGCCAGGCTGAACCCCGGCGTGTCAATCGACCAAGCCCGAGCGGAGCTCGATGTACTAGCAAGACGGATAAATGCGAACTACCCTCCGGTGCTGAAGCAAGCGGGCTTCCCCGCGATCAGCCTCTCCGCTGTGCCTCTCCGGGATGAGATCGTAGGGCGGATGGAACAGCCACTGCTGCTGCTACTGGGGGCTGTTGGCCTCGTGCTCCTCGTGACGTGCGCCAACATCGCGACCCTCCTGCTCAGCAGGGCGGCGTCGCGGATACGTGAAATCGCAGTCCGAACTGCCCTCGGCGCAAGCCGGGGTCGCTTGGTGCAGTTGCTGCTCGCGGAGGCTGCGGTCCTCTCGATCATGGGAGGTCTGCTTGGTCTTGCGCTGTCGCGGGCAATTGTCGGTGTTGTGCCTGCGACCGTGGCGGAAGCGATCCCCGCCGCCCGAGACTTCTCGATCGATGTCCCAGTGCTGGTATTCAATGGTGGCATCACGATTGCAACATCGCTTCTCTTCGCGCTGGTCCCGCTGCGCACCGTCGCTCGCGCTCGCGCCGGGCTCGCCCTTCAGGAAGGTTCGCGCTCAACACCCGGGCCACGACGTCACCGTATGCAAGCTGGTCTGGTGGTTTCCACGGTCATGCTTGCCTGTGTTCTCTTGGTGGCGGCAGGTCTCTTCATCAGGAGCCTCTCCGCACTGATGACTGCTGATACCGGATTCAATCCCGATCGCGTACTGACCGCGTCGCTCACGCTCCCTCGAGTTGGTTACAGCACCGCTGCCAGCATCCGCAGCTTCCAGCACGCCCTCTTTACGGCCGCATCGGCCTTGCCGGGTGTTCGCTCGGCGGCGCTAGTAACGGATCTGCCGCTCGAGCGATACGAGACTCGCGTACTCTCGGCCGAAGGGGCGCAACCGGCGGGCGGGGTCCCGTCCACCACGAACCTTTCGTGGGTCTACGGCCCATACTTCCAGACGCTCGGGATCCAGATGAAGAAGGGCCGAGCGTTTTCCGATGTGGAAGCCATGCAGCCGAGGGGCGTCGTTATCATCAATGAGCGACTGGCGCGGACCTTCTGGCCGGGACAGGATCCACTCGGGAAGCGCCTGCGGTGGGGGCTCGATATCCCGGAAAACCAGAACCCATGGCTTACGATAATCGGGATTATTGCCGACGTTGCTGATGGCCCGCTAGGAGCCGAGCCGTCCGTTCACGCATTCGAGCCATTCAGCCAGTTTCCAGATAGCGTGATGAACAACGACGTTCCCACCGCATTTGGACGACAGTTCAAGCTGGCCGTCCGCACCGATACCGATCCGCAGGCGTTGGCATCTGCCCTCCGCACCTCGATCGGAGGCATCGATCGGCAGCTCGCCATGGGATCGATCGCCACAATGATAGATCGCGTTGACGAGACGGTGGCCCCACGGCGCTTCAGCGCGCTTGTGCTTGGAGGATTTGCTACAGGTTCGCTGTTGCTTGCGGCCGTCGGCCTGTACGGTCTACTAGTGTTTAGCGTAAGCGAACGCGCCCTGGAGATCGCTGTCCGACTAGCGTTGGGTGCCCAGCGGGCTGAGATCCTTCGCATGGTGATTGCACACGGTTTGAAGCTGGTCGCGTTCGGCCTCGTGCTGGGAGTTGCTATTTCCTACGGCGTCGCCCGCGCCGTCGCCTCGCTGTTGTACGAGACTCAGAGTCACGATGCGGTAACGTTCGGTACTGTGCCGGTTGTTCTCTTGCTGACGGCAGTGATCGCGTGCGCCCTCCCGGCCTATCGGGCATCGCGCGTTGAGCCGATGGGAGTCCTCAGAACGGAGTAGATCCGTTCGGATGGCGGGGTCAGGGCTGGCCGTACCGAAGTGAGACTACCGGATCGACCTTGCTAGCACGCTGGGCGGGCGCATAGGTCCGAGCGAGTGAACGCAGTGAATCAGATATGACGTCGTCGAGGGTGGCGTTCCTGCTGCGTGATGATCATATCCGCGGGGGAGGGAGGGTTCAGGCCACTTGCCAGCCCGAAGCGTTGCGCACATCGTATATCAGTGAGACCATCTTACGTACCTTTCCTTATGAGGAAACTTGCCAAGCTGTGCCGCAGATTGTGGCACCCGAAGCACACCTTCTCGCCTTCTTTCAGCACACCCACTTTCACAGTCTACGCAGCCTTACGCTTGTTCGCCTTCCACTTCGCCCAGCGTGCTTTTTGTGCGTCTGCAATTCGCTTCCGCGCAGCCGCAGACAGACGACGCGCTCCGCGCCCTCCGCCTCGGCGACCAGAACCATTGAAAGCTTCTAACATGCTTATAGCGCTTTTTAGTTGATTGAGTTGGTGCCGCAATCCATCTCTTTCATTCCTTAACTGCTCAACAGCACGTCCCAACATAGGCATTCCACGTTCCCCCTTCTAGAGTTTGGATTGTAGCAGCTAGCGGGATACTGGCAAAACGAACAACACTTTGCGAACAGAAACGCAATCGCTGTGCTCACTACTTCTTTGCACACTGAGTCAAGCATCCCTTAAAGGCACTAACACATTCCGCCGGTCTGGGACCGTCAGGTTGCGCGACACTTGCCATACACGAATCTCGGTCTGCCTTGCAATCTGAAACACAAGCACTCGGCGGCGTAGGAGGCCCGGGCGGAGGCGGGGGAGGTGGAAAGAGGGATATGGAACCAAGTTCCGACAGGACGGCACCGATAGGGCTAAATGCGATTGAAGTGCCCGCTGTGTTGCCTCCCCACAGTACCCCGACGAGACTCCCTGTCGTCGCCGAAGACCCAGCTCCTGCTGGAACGGTAAATACGGGCGAGCCGCTATCACCGCCCTGCCCGCCCGCTGACGCGAACGACGTACACAGGGCAACAAAGCTAGTACCCGCCTGCGCCGTAGTGGCACATGTAGAAGTAATTGTGCCGCTGGTCCAACCAGTCGTTCTGCCTACCTTGGTTACCACTGTGCCTGCAAGTGCTGGACTTACCATTCCGGTCAGCGTCAGGCTAGAGGACGAACTTGGCATGGCGATTGAACACGTCGCCGTCGTGCAAAGAGTAGTAGGACGCGCAATGACAGTCATTGCCCCATTCTGATTCCCAATATCGATTACCGCGAAAGCGGAGTCGCTGGCTCGGCAAAAAGACCCGGTGGGGCAGCCTGGACCTGCGGTCCAGGCGGGGTCGGCACTCTCATGTGCAACATAATCGCCAGCAAAAATCGCTCTACCATTCTGGTAGAAGCTGGTGCCCTCCACCCCACCTTGTATGCGCGTGCAGTGTGAAGCAGTTATAAAACCCGTCACACCAAGGCGATCGGCCACCACGGAAAGTGTACAAATCCCACTCCCGACGCCGAAAAGTAAAGGGATGCCCGAATCATTCTTGATTTGGATTCCGCCTACGAGGGGACGGAAGGTGCCTTGTACGTCCTGGAAAGGAATTATAGGATCCATCAACTTAATTTGCACCGCTTCTGGCGGTATGCCACTGAGCTTTATGTAATTCTCGGCTGCCTCACGCGTTCGGAGGTTGGAAATACCCACAACCACACAACCGCAGACTTCGTCGGCATCGAGCATTACTGCGTCCTGAATCTTCAATACGTCGCGCAGCACGGTTTTGAAACGAAAGAGCTGGAACCAAGTAAACGCTGTTTTAGCTTGTTCAAAGCGAATCTCAGGGACGGAAGCTTTACCTTTTTCGCGTGTGGCGTAAGCTTCCCGAAGAAATCCTCAGTATTGGTGCGCGCGCGGGTTCGGAATCCGACATGTTCCGGAGCGTTACGTGTGCCACGCCTCGCTCGTCCAGATACATCCCTACAAATGAGGGAATTTTTTCATTCAGTCGAAGGAACTCTACGTCGAGGGAACCCTGTGTAGATGGCAGATCAGCGACCGATTCGACCAGTCGGTCTGGATTTTCCTGCTGCGTGTAAGCTGTGGAAGTGAGTACGATCAAGTAGAACAAAGTCGGTAACGAAAACCATCTCCAGCTTGTCGAAGCCATGTTGTGCCCCCGTCATTCTCAAGTAGCAATTTGTCCCGAGGTCGTATGATTTGCGACAGGAGAAATATTCCGCATGAGGGCATGAATACAGCAGCAAGACGCAAAAGCCGAACGGCTGTTATGAAAATCAGTTTCGACGCCGATGGCGATTGCGGAGCCGGATACTGCTTCAACAGAAGTAGCTGGCGGCGCTTGAACGGCTGCGCCCATGTACTCAACGCGATATCGAGTGCCGGGCCGGCCGCGGAGAATGTATTAACTGAAAGTTGTATAGCGAGTATTTCTGTTTGTATAGCCGACTCGGTAGAAGCAAGAATGCAATGGAACATGTACGGCAATCCCGACTCAAGAGGATCGGGTACAGTGGCGACGAGAAACTCAATATTGACTCGTTGGCGGCGATCATCCTCAGGCCAACCTATTACGTTCTCTGCGTGCCCTGGTGCCGGGATCTCCAATAAACGATGTACCATAGCTGGCCCACTGTTCCAGCCAATAGGCAATACGGAATTTGTCGCAACATTTCCTAAACTTGCCGAGACGGGAGCGGATGCAGAGGTAGACCTCTGAAATGCTGAAGGATAGAAAAATGCCAAAGCCGCGAGGAGCGGTAGCAACAAGACGGATATACCTTGCCGATCCACGCGGCCACCTGGGAAGGAACTATGTTGCCAACGCCGGCAAACTGGGTGGGAAGCGGACGAAGTATCTCTCCCGGCACTTCACTTTGTCAAGGGGACAATTAGCGGTTAAGTATTTTCGACTGTAAGTCCTTGTTACACGTTCAGAACACATAACCTGACTTGCGTGTGGGCCCGCCACATTCGTGCCAAGGAGGTAGCCACAGTTCTGTCAGCTGTGCTGACCGGAAGAAATCTAACATCGCGCCGAGATCAGTTTCCGAATGGTGCATTCAGGCCCTGTACCTGCCGTAATGCAACAACCAGAGTAATCCCGTGAGCGCTTGGTTTCTTGAATAATCCGACCATGCTTGTTGTTTCCATTCGTTATCACTCGTGCTAGGCTGCCGGGTAATGCTGAAACAATCGAAAGCGAAGAGCGTCAGTAACTCTGTACGTCAGAGTAAAAAACAACAAAATGGCGCTCGTTGTATACCTGACAGTGCAATGCTGTTCAACTTCGGTCAGCTTGCGATGCTCATGATGTTCGACCCGCTGTATTCTGAAATGCAAAACGAGTCGTTCTTCCGAAAACGGGCAAACAGGACAGCTCAACGCAGATCAGCCTAAGCACGACCAATGCACGGAAGTCCTGCATCCTGTGTTTTGCTTTCTGCACGGAAGCTCAAAAAGCAACCGTCGCTTTCCGGCGTTAGACTTTGCCCTACGCTGCCCGCCGTAAGTAGCTCGATCACCGAAGCAGCGTTCTCACGAAATGTGCGCCCTGTCGCCCCGAGCGTCGGGGCCTTTTCTCAGGGGGGCTTGCCAGATCTCACGGCGGAGCTAGAATCAAGAGGTCTGAAAAAGCTACATATCAAAAATCTAGATCCGCACAAAATAACGGAAAGTGAGTGGAACGAGATTGTCGCGATACCCGCTGTTCGGGAAGCATAGGGTCTTGAAGATGCCGCCGACCCTCAGGAGTTTGCGAGTAAAGTCTACGGCGCGAGGTTCGATTTCGTGTCCGGTGGACCGGGCTATGTGGGAGACGTGTTTATGTTGCAGGGAGATGCCTTAACACATTCAAAGCCACTGCTGTTACGCCGCGACCGTGATGGTCGGTTGATGGTCTGCTAGTCAGAGATGAAGGAACTCCTATAAGCGTCACGCAATCGTCTACAGGTGTAAAACGCAAACCTGAACGCCCCCGAACCCCCACGCCGCAGCGAAGATCCTGCGATTTTCTTCTCTTTGTTTTGATCCCGCACCATCAATGCCCCGTACGCGATCCATAAGCTCCTATCGTTCAAGAAATCTCTTTGGCACTCCCTCCGTATTTGCCAGATCAATTTCTAGCGAGGTCCACTGATCCTTGGCGTCCCTGACCTGCACGCCGATGGTGAACACGCCTTCCGCACTCCACTCCCGCAGTATTGCCTGTTGGTTCTCGATTTTCCTGATGGTAACAATGCTGCGTGGATAACTATCATGCAGGTGAAAAATGACGGGCGGGACAAGAGAGCTTGAGTCGGTTGGCTCGACGATAGCACTAAAGTAGAAGACGTTGCTCTCAACGCTATCGATACGGATGGTTACCTGCCGTCCATCGCGCCGGCTTTGTCCGCCCCACCTGTTCTTTTGCGGGTCATCGGAATTCAGGATCGGTCCCGGGTGCGGCGGACGCGACTCGGAAGATGACGGACTGTCCATTCCTGCGGCAGGCGTGCTGCCACTGATGACCTCGCGAATTTTCTTTGCAGCACTCGACCAAATGTTTTCTGATGGTGCGACGCTTGCCTGGGATGGTGGTCCCTCGGTTCCTACTACATTGTCGATCGCGCGGCGCCACGCGGCATGACACTCAAGCAGAATGTGGAGGTCCTGCGTGTCGCTCGTCTCAGGGTCGCAGTCGGCAAGGAGTTGATTTGCGAATCCCCTCAGGTCCGCAGCTTCATCGGCAATACGCATGGCGAGCAGCATCTCACTTCCTACATCGGCCTGATTACGGCGGTTCCCTCGATCATAGAACGCGAGTTGTCGTAACGGGGTGCCCGACAGGGGACGTTTATATGCGCGCTGGGCGGCGTATGCCATCGGAATAATCCAGTCTTCGTCACGACACGCAAACAGGCGAGAAACACCCGCTGACTTAACCCCGGGTTGCCGATCGATTACGGCATAACTCGTCTCCTCAAGCACCCGGTCGGCTGTGCTGACGGTTTCGGGATCGGTGAAACGGGCAGGTCCATCTCCCACCTGATCGGTGAAGTGCGAAAGGTAGTTCTCCGCTTCCGGGTTGATTCGTATCAACGCCTTCAACTCTGCGAGCGAGGTGCTTGGAACCTCGACCCGCTCACTGCTTGCCCGGCTTCGCAGGACCAGCCATAGCTTCAGCGCAGGTCGACGGCTCGCCTGCCCCAACTGAATGGCGCTTCGCAGTGCGGCCTGCATCGAGGGCGCAGGATTTGCTTTCGTGCGGGAGAGCATTTCCGTAACCCCCCTGTCGAAGATCTCAAAACTAGTGCTGCCCAGCACGCGGGTCATGGCGAGTAGCTGAATTGCGGACCGCAGGCCGATGGTGTCGAGTTCTCCTTCCGACGCCTTTACGGATTCCCTGATGATCCGGTCTTGATCTTCGCGTGCCAGCGTTGTAGCGTATCGTGCTGCCCAGAACAGGTGAGCTCGCAACAGCGGTCCTTTGAGTTCGGCTGGACGAATACGCTGTCGTGACGGAAGCTGCCAAATGCCAGCCTTAATCCACAGCGCTCGTGCCCACGGTTCCAAAGTTGGATCGAGTTCCGACTCAACGCTGCTGCGAGTTGAAATCTCTTGTGCTACACGGTCGATGGAAACATCGTCCAGGGCAAAGGTGTTTGCCGATGTACGGCTGAGATGGTAAAGCGCATCTCCAGTGCGTAGTTTGCGAATACGCGAAGGAGCAAGTCGGGTCTTTGCGGTTCTGGAAGCGAGATAGCTTGCAGCCGCGCTGTCGGGAGGAAAATCGTCTGCAGCTCGCGCCAGCAGCGGCAGCAAGTGTTCTGACAAGTCGTCTGCGACGTCTTCCGGTGCTTCGCCCACCAGGAGGCGATGATAAATCCATTCGCCGCGATCTTGCAGACTGCGAGAGCGGCACTTTCCAAAGTACCAGACGGCGGAGCGAGCAACGTTGTCAAATTGTGCTGGCTCCGCGTTTCGCATAAGCGGCAGGGTTCGCGCGCGAAGATCAGGTCTGTGTTTCAATGCGTCACCTTCGCGGGTAACCAGCCAGACTTCTCGCTCCAGAGCCTCGAAGGCAGCTTGTGACTGATCAGGAGTGATGTCGCATAAGGGCCCTAGAAACTCGTTGATTATCTCAACCGTGACACGGCGGACGATCAGACCGGGCCAGGCGAGTTTCTGCGCCAGAGGATTGCGGACATGATTAACGATACGTTTGTAGTACAGACGAGCAATAAAGTCCTTGTGTGTGTCGAAGCCGTGACCGGAAATTTCGCCTACAAGCTTCTCTCGGTCCTCGGCTGGTGCGCGCACGATGAGGTCGACTGCCACACGTACAGCCAGGGGTTCCCGGCGCGCCCGTTCCTCCTTTCGTCCAGCCACTGCGCCTGACCAGCTTGGATTCCATTGCTCGCCGATTGCGAGTCGTCCAAGAGTTTGCGCCAGATCGGCCGCTTCCGTGACCTGCAACGGCTGAAGCTCGAGGCTTCTCGGCGAATTACCCACGTTGATGCGACGGAGTTCGGGAATGTCAGCACGCCCGCTAACGACAACTTTTAATTCGGTCAGCCCTTTGACCCGAAACTCATATAGCAGGGAGGCTAGTCGGTCCATGGCTACTGAATTCCATTGCACTGCCTCCATGGTGTCGAATACCAGCAGAAATGCTCTCTGCCCCGCAAGGGTGATTTGCTGGCGAATGATCTCAACGAAGGCCGCATAAGGATCACGAATTCCGATTGTCGCATTGTTCTGCGTCGATCCGACGAACTCGGCGCGGACGTTCTGTGCCAAGCCATCCAAAGCCGCTTTGGCTTGAGGGAATTGCAGCGCCACTTGGCGGGCAATCTCGACCAGGAGCTGCAGGGGTCTACCCGCGTCTAAGGTTGCCCGGTCGAAATCCAGATAGGCAAATGGGAAAGGACGCGCTTGTTGCATTGCGTGATCAAGCAGAAACTTCGCCAGTAACGTTGATTTCCCTAAGCCGCCTCTGGCTTGAATTGCCAGCAGTAACGGTTTGTCACTGCCTAACAGTGTCTGCCTCGCATTAGATGCGAAGCGGGTGGCTGCTTCCAATAGGCTTTGTGACGCGAGTTCATCCACAAAGGAACGCAGCTTGGTAAGTTCGTTCTTGCGGCCCACAAAACGATCTCGGCGAGGAGTGCCGTCCCAGCCTCCTTCGGCGCCGATGAGAACGCGGAGTGGCTCGAGTAATTCGGCCAACTCCACTCGCCGGGCAAGATCTTCAATAGTGGGAACGGCTTGTGGCAGAGACTTTAATAGCCGTAACCGTTCACGTGCCTGGAGCGCCGCCTTCAATTCGATGGGCGGCGCAGTTTCAAGTTGAGAAACGATTCCCGTGAGCATGCGCCTTAGCCAGACACTAGGTAGGCGAATCAGGTCCTTGGTGATTTCACTCTGGTGTTGAACATCATCTGCAACTGCGTCACGTAATATGCTCGCATACAGGTCCTGCGACATGTTCTTTTCGAGAATGTCGGCGCGGATGTCATCACGCAACCGCAAACGTCGTTGTCCGGCAATCATGACCAGGTCGGCGGATGCAATGAGCGTGTCGCGATCCGTCGGACTGGGGCCGAGTTCACTGAGGACGAACGTGTCGCGAATCGCGGCCTGAATTGCTGACTTCGGATCGGACAAAGTAGAAGCCGACTCGATCGTGATTTCCGGCCGAGGCGCTGCGCGCACTTCCTTTTGCCGTTCAGGGACTGGTGCCAAGGACCGTAGCACGGTTTTTGCGAGCGGCATCTGCAGTGCGCTCTCTAGCGACAGCGAGGCATTGCCGCTTTCTTCGCGCATTAACTCCAAAAAGAGCTTGTCGGTCGCTGACAGGTCCATAATTAAGCTCGCGTGTGTCCGACACTCTCGGCGTCCGCGAGTACATCTAATGCAATCTTGTTGGCTTCACGCTGAAGAATCGCGAGTCGAGAATCGTCTCCCGGGGTCATCTGAGCAGCTCGCAAGACAGAACTGGCTAATGCGCCCGCACCAGCAAGAGGAAGCTGTTCGTTTGGCCGAAGTGCCTCCCAAATGCGATTAACGGTGGCGGCAATGTCGGTCTTGCCCACGCTGGCGGGGTCAAGCACTTCCATGGTTACTGCGCTGCCGTCAACGGAATTTGCTGACACAAAATCAGGGAGATAGCCAAGGAACATCCAGCGCAGCCGCCGCAATCCCGGGTGGATGGCTTCTTCCGGCTTACCTTTTACAAGTGCGGCAATCAGGCTCTGCACCTCCCCTTTCATTTCGGTCCGTGGTCCTTTGCCCTGGTAGGCAGATGAGCGGAGGTCATCAACAACGACATAAGCGAGATCCCACGAGTTCTGTCGGACGTAAATGGGTTCTGGTGAATTGGCATTTCTTTTGACCTCTTCGGGCGCTGGCTTGTTTATCTGCTGATAATAGTTGAGGGTCGCCTTGGCTAAATCGCGAACGTCAGTTTTTTTCTCGAGATGTTTCACGATGATGTTGCCAACCCAATTTGGCAGTTCGTCAGAGAGCCAGCGCTCCAATTTGTCGATCTCGCCAAGCATCGCATCACTGGCCGCGGTCCCGCTCGGCCTCGTTGGCATCGTGTCGGCTTCTTCGAATCGAGAAGTTTCGATACCGAGTTCGCGCAGCAATGAGAGCAGGAAGTCTTCAGCGGTAGCCGCCAACTGCTGTCCTCGCTGTCCATAAATTGCCCTGGGAATTTTGCTGTCGCGAATCTCCGCCTGAAGGACATCAATACTGAAGCTGCATCCGGCGCCAGGCATGTCGGCCTGTGCGGCGTAGACGCGATCCGCGAGATTTCGGGGTTTTGTACTGGCTGAGTCGCGAAGCCAGTTCAGCAGTTTCTCGCGCCCGAGAATCACTTCCGGCTCGTCCTGGTTGCGGGAAATGGACCAGCGCAAGGCATAAGAGAGGGTTCCGGTGGCAGCGACGTGCTGGCGCACAACCGGTGCGATGCAATCGAACCGGATGGCCTGATTAGCTACCGGTTGACCCTCAGGGCCGACATACGCGTTGTGAATGCCAACGAGGGTAAAGTTGTGACTAAAACAGGGGGCGCCGGAACTTCCTCGAGCCGTGTTCGCAGTGTAGCGGATTCGGGTTTGAGTTTGATCGAGCTCGGTAAATCGTCCTAAATCGATGCGCTGCGCCCAGCCATTAGGGTGTTGGGGAATAATGATCCAAGCCTCTGGCGCCAAGGCCACATGCGCCTCGGGCAAGGCAATCCACCCCCGCCGTCGGCCGCCCGCCTTATCGAGTGGCTGCGAACCAACCGGAGCGTCCAGTCGAAGGAGCACGAAGTCCAGCGCCTGCGAGATTCTTTGGATCTCTTGCTGGGTAAGGCTTCCTACTAGTCCGTCTGGAACGGCCTGTTCACAGCTGGCAATATGCCAGTTGCTATCGAGACTTACCTTCCTTGTCTCCGGTAATTTCGGGGACAGCGAGTCAACCGGCTCGCCGTAGAAAAAATCGAAATATAGCTCAACCTGGCTGCCATTCTGTTTAAAGTTCTCTCCCGGCATAAAACCGGATAGCACATGGCGGCATGTGAGTACCAGATCGGGACCAACCAGAAATCCAGTCCCACGCACGATGCGACCGTTGTTACCTTTGCGGCAGACGATTAGACAGACCTGTCTTTTTACATCTTTCAGAAATTCGCTTAGTCCTTCCATCGACAGCGTAGGGTAGCGTCCGACTAGGCTCGCCTGATGGTTGTCGTACTGCAACGCTCGATCCTTGCTGAAATGCTCGTACAAATCTCTTGCAGTCTGCCAGTCGCTTTCATAAATCTGGTCGTAAAGACCGTAAGCAAGTCTCGCGCTGTCGCTTCCGTATGCTTCGACGACTTGTTCCGCTATCTCTTGTAACGATAGTCCGGACGCCTTAAACAAAGACTCGAAGCTTACGCGATCGATCCGGCCCTGGTCATACACCACTCTCTCCAGCACAGCCGGTGGAATCCGCCGAAAGAGAATTTCCGAAAGCTTCATGCTGTCCCGAGCAAACATGGAAACGCCGGGTGTTCGCGTAAACCTCTTGCTGTCACAGCGTAATTACCAACCGAAGCGTCGCCGTAATAATGCAGTCCCGCGACTCTTCCGCTGGCAATTCCAACGACCGGCCCTCCGGAGTATCCACCCGTGGTTGACGCGTCGTACAAGATCGTGTTGCCATTTTGAGTAACTGACAGCAACTGGCCGAAGCTTACGCGCTTTGCCCCGTCCGGATTACCGAATACCGATTTCACCTGATCTGGTACGGCGGTTGCCAGCGCTGGGTGCCCGACCACATACAGGTTCTTCGGTGTGTCAGCGTAATCGTCGGCGAGCGCGAGCGTCTGCACACCCGAATAAGACTCGATCTCAAGTACCGCTATGTCGACATGATCGGCGGGTTTTGAAACATACAGTACGTTTGTAACGCGTCGGGATATGCTGGCAGCAGGAGCACGATTATCAGCGGCAAACTCTACGGTCAGTGTGAACCCCTGACGCAACTGTGCGTTTCTGTCATCGGTCCCGAGTTCGATGAGCTTAACTCCCGTGCCGGGCAGGAGCACGTGACGATTTGTTACCACCCGGTTCGGCGAGATCAGCCAGCCAGACCCCTGCAACCAGCGAGGATTTCCGGTTTCGAAGGCGTCCACGAGAATTCCACCGGTAACCGCCGCAGCGGCGACAATGCGGCCTTCGTATTCAGTTATGAAATCTTGCCAGAACTCGGAGCCGGGGAAATTCTGAAGAGATTCGAGATGATCCTTCATCACGCGCAGAGCCGGCCTCCCGCGAACGTGAATAACAGCCTCGAGGGAGAGTACTTCTGCCTCGGTCGGGTGTTTTCTATCAAGCGCCGTCCGTGCCTGGCCGACCATTTCGCGGGCGATCGCTAAAGCGGCCGCTGCATCCAGGCTCAACTCAGCCTGAATACGGGTCGCAATCCGCACCGCATCGGTGTCGTTGGGAAGACCGGACTTGCCACCTGTGCTTTCTGTTCTGGCGCCAGTGCCGGCTTTGTTCACTCCGAAGAAAGCATGCGCACGAGGCCCCATCAATTCCAGCCTGGCAGCCATTTGGTCATTTATCCGCACAAAAGTGAATCAGTTGCGTCATGCACTCGCGGCCGATGCTTGCCTCTTCGACCTTCGCTTCAGGCCTGCTCGGAAAGCCAGTTCTACGCCTTCATCGGTCGCGTATTGGTCCGCGTTGAGCACAATCTTCGGAAACTTGATCCCCGCGAGATCCTGTATATCAGTGAGCGGCACCATCAGGCGTCGGAAATTCTCCGGAACAACGAATTCGAGTGGCACGTCAGCCAAATCTTGCTCCAGCAAGAATCCGTAACTCGCAACCGCGATCGCAGTCTTTGCCACGATGACTTTCCAGAAACGTGCAGGAATCTTGATCCTCACCACACCGCCCTTGGCGATCTTACCCACAAAGACCTGGTCCTCGGCCCCGAGAACCGGGCCCGCAAATTGACAATACCGTTCCGTCGCGGCGCTCTTCAGGACATGGTTCTCGAGGTCGCCCCAGTTGTCCTCGCCTAAATTGCTGCGGTTGAAATTCGCAACTTGGGGCGAACAATTGGTCACATGATAGGTGTCACCGTTCGCACGCCGTAGCAATGCGTAGGTATTTCCCCAGGCGACATCCTCACGGCGCACAATATGCCCTTTATCAAATGCGCCATCATCTCGCGTGTAAAAGTAGTCGGAAAGCTGATACGCCGGATCAAGGCGCGGGTCTGGGAACCACTGCTCCTGATCATGGTCGCCCAAACCGGACAATCCTTTTCGGCTGTAATCCCGGCTCGGCTCTGGCTTTTTCAGCTTGCTTTCCGCAGTAACGTTGGACGCTGTGATCAATGCAAGTCGGCGCTTAGCATGCATGACAATTGAGAAGTTCTGGTACTTCAGCACTGAACTGCCATCCTTTGCCAGAGCGACGACAGAGGGGTCCGCTGGTTGAGGCATAGGAATGGAAAAGCTTGTATCCAGAAACTTCGCTTCGTAACCAGGTCGGCCCTCGTAACTTTTGTCATGCCAAACCGGGACCATCGCCTCGGTATCAGCGCCGGGGCTTTCGACACCCCCTACTTTGACCTGATTGGTACCGCTAGCCAGGCTCACTGTGAAAAATAAAGGTACAACTACTTGTACGTCCCCGTTCGGCATCGCATTGGCTTTCAGGCCGGGAGCGTCGGACACGCGCCGGTCGCTTGCCGCTGCTGTGCCGCTGTCACCATGTCCGTTGCCGTTAACACGTACTGTGGATTCGTCTGCAGCATCCCACCATTGTTTCCAGGGCGGCTGACCGCCAGGCGCTGCCCCCGCAAAGGTCACACCTGCGTCCACAACGCGCGCATCTCGAGCAAGTTCGGATGCAGGAACGCCGTAATTGATCACGTGAGAGCGCCCTCCAAAATGTAAAGCGACTACTTCACCGCTTTTGAAATCGATCAGGGCGGAACCGGAGTTGCCTCCCAGGGTAGAGCAGTTGTGGCGGAGTGCTGAAACCATCTTGCCAAAGCTTTCCGTGTCTTGTCGGCCACCAAGTGTACCGGGCAAGAGGCGCTTCACACCGAAGATGTCCCGGAACAAATCGTTCTGTTCGGTGGGATCGTTGCGGTAGTCAAATGCGGGATATCCAATGGCAGCCACCTCGACCATCGGTGCCGCGGGAAATTCCCTGAGGGACAGTTGCAAGGGTTGCGCATCAGGAGGGAGACCGTCTACAGCTAGTAGCGCCATGTCCCAATAGGGGTGGATCATGACGACACGCTTGACGTTCAGCGTGTCGCCTGCTCGATTGAGCTCCCGAAGAAAATCAATGCCCGCATGCAAGCCAGGTTTGAAGGCGATGCGACCCGTTCCAATCCCTGAAGCAAATATTTCCGCAACGTGGCGGTTAGTCATAATTAGATCTTTACCCACCACGAATCCGGTTCCACCATACGGGTAATCTGGATTTCCCGGCAACTCGATTCGGCCGATCGCGGGAATGGCTTTGTGTAATTTGCCACGAATGGTTTCATCATTATTGAGCATCTGCCAAAGCGGGTGTTCGGTATGAAAGTCGCCGTCGAGGATATCGAGTACCGGCCGGATCTCGGGCAGAATAATCGCTTCCAAGCCGGCCGTTTGCGCAGGCGTAGGAGTGTGCCCTTTCAAAATTTCCTCCACTCCTTCACTGGCCGCAGTGTGCTTTTCCACGAAGTCTTTCGCTGGAGCTGCGGCCACACTTTCTTCGGCCGGTATCGCCTTCGCTCGAAGAAGCAGTTTCACATCGTGTTTTTGCGCAACTCGGCTGACATAGGTCGCAACGTGATCTTCTCTGGATGGCATCGGTTTCTCCTTTTATGATCTCTTTTTTCGGGTCGAGCCGTGTCAAATTACCAGGGATGCACCATTGAACTCCGAAACGGATCCGCTGGACTGAATGGAAAAGAGAACTTCGCTCCATAAGGGGTCGTCCTACGGAAAGAGGCAATACAGCGACATTGTTTGAATGTTCTGGTCGGGGAAGGGCGCAATATTACACCCGTTTATGTTCCCAATTCAACCGAGTTAGACGTAGATAGTTCGCCGTTTGTAAAAAGTGCCTGGCACTTAGGCCTGAATCTTGCATTGTCACTCAGTTCCGTGGCCCGGTTCTTTAGTCCCACCGTCGCCTTGTTCGGTTTTCGGGAAAATCTTCATTTTTTTGCGCGTTCCGTCGTTTTTTGTGCTAGTCATGCAAGGATGTGCGCCTGTGCGTTTTCCAATTCAGGACATGAGGACATCAGAGGCGTAGCGGAACTAAACTCGGTTTCCGCTCTAGGTTGTTCAGCCGCACGCAATGGCAACTTAGCGAGTGCGTTTCAATGGCGGGCAACAGACTGATTCAGTGTTGCGCGTTGCGCCACCCAACGCCCGAAGTCTCTGCGAAAGGGGAGATCGGCATCTGTGGCCCAGCAACGAACGTCCACTAACGCTGAGCGGATTATTTTTTTGGTCCGGGCACAAACACCCATGTAAGCGTGTGCAAACGGATTGACAAGGTACTGCTGATGCGCAACCTAGCAAAGGCTGACTCAAGTCTGCCGGCAATGAATTCTGCTCTATTCGCGTTTGATTATCCTCCCCATTTTGAGACCTTTGTGTTCCAACTGATCGATGAAGCGAGAATCTCGCACGCACGCCGTGTTCTCAGCGGAGCCGAAACACAAAAGGTGCACGTGTCGGGGCTGGTGGTGAAGACGTCAGTGCCTTACAACCCACAATGGAAATTCCACCTGGCACCTGCGTCGATCACGTTTTTCCAAGTCGCAGTAGAAGTTTGCGATGCATCCATCCAGTACGTTTCCGACCATCCCGACGAAGTAGGGAACGCGTTTCTTCCAGATAGCCGCTGGTGTCCTTGGGGTTCACGCCTTTTGCGTGAACTTTCAACCGACACACAATATTAGGGATTAGGGGGTCAGGATGGCACTTACGCGCCAGAACGTTTTCAATCTCGGCTCCGATTGGGCAGAACCGATTCTGTGGTACGCACGCGGGGTAAAGGCCATGAAGACTAAGACTGACGATCTTGCTGACCGAAACGGCTGGCGTTTTTATGCCGCCATCCATGGCTTCGACGATCAAGTCTGGCAGCAACTCGGCTTTTGGAAGCCTTCCGACAACATGCCCCCGAACGGAGAACAGAAACTTTTCTGGAGTCAATGCCAGCACGGCAGTTGGTATTTTTTGCCCTGGCATCGCGGTTATTTACTTGCTTTCGAGGCAGTGGTTCGAGCTGAGATCGCGAAAGTTCTCGGAGGACCAACGGACTGGACCTTGCCATATTGGAATTACTTCAAGTCAGGCCAGAATCAACTGCCTCCAGCGTTCGCTTCCCCAGACTGGCCGGATGGAACGGGTGACAATCCGCTGTTTGTGAACCAACGCTACGGACCGAATGACAATGGGAAAGTCTTCGTGGATACAAGCCAGGTCGATCTTAACGCAATGGGTGATTCCGACTTCACCGGGGTAGCCAACGGCGGCCCCTTAGGGTTCGGCGGACCCGATACCGGTTTCATGCATGGAGGAAGACATCACGGTGGCCTTGAGGCGCAACCCCATGACATGGTGCACGTTCTTGTCGGAGGCTTCAACAGGCCGGGATTGATGTCGGACCCCGACACCGCGGGACTCGACCCGATCTTTTGGTTACACCACGCCAATATAGATCGGCTTTGGGAGGTATGGCGACAAGACCCCGCAGGACGTGCCAATCCCAGGGAGCCCAATTGGCTCAATGGGCCGGTCAGCGTCGGTCAACGCAAGTTCTCCCTGCCGATGGCGGGCGGTACCCAGTGGGATTACACGCCTGCAGATATGGCTGACCTGGCGAAGCTCGGGTACACCTACGATGATCTGTCGCCCGTCGCGGGAGTGGAGCATCCGGCCGACAGGTTGGAGCGGCTGGGCATAAGATCGGCAATAACGGAGGGAGTGAAAGGAGTTGCTCCGGTGGAGACGCGGAAAAGAGTTGAATTGATCGGGAGTAGCAGCACACCCTTGCACATTGCGGGTACCGAGGCCCGCGCGACCGTGCGGCTAGACCCTGCAGTGAGGCGCAAAGTCGCCGCGAGCCTTGAGGCTGTTGACGTGGAGGCACCGGCCGAGCCAGACCGTGTCTTTCTAAACCTCGAAAACATACGCGCAATTTCTGGCTCGCCGGCACTTCAGATATACATCAAGGCCCCAGGCCGTCCTGAAGTTCGTGCGGGAAGTGTGGGACTCTTCGGGTTGCGAAAAGCCAGCGATAAGGACCTGGAACATGCAGGTCAGGGGCTGAGCTTCGTTCTAGATATCACAAAAGTTGTCGATGCACTCCATCTCAGTCATGCATTGGACGTCGACGCCTTGGAAATTCGGGTTGCGCCGCTGAAGCCGGTTCCCGAAGAAGCCCAACTCAGCATCGGGAAGCTCAGCCTTTTCCGACAGGGGCGTTAGCCATGACCTTCGCCGCCAGGGAACGCATGCAGGTACGTGTGCCTATCCTTGGGGTGAACGTAGTGACATGGTTGGTGCTGATTCTAGCGCCCGAGAGCACGATATCCATCCCTCATTGCGTGTGTGGAATGCGGCGGGAAACGATCTCTTCCAGTCTGGCTGGCCGCGGGATGTCGGGTCTTGACTCTTCGTTTTTGATCAGTTGGGAACTGATGTTGATATCCATGATGTTGCCTCTTCTGATCGCACCGGTGCGGCACGTAAGGCAGAGCAGTCTTACGCGGCGGCGAGTCCGTGCGATCGCATTGTTTGTAGCTGCGTACACGGGCATTTGGACGGTTGTCGGGATCGTGCTGCAGTTCATGGCGCAGCTCCTGCACATTGTCAGTCCTCGCCTAGAAGTGTGGTTGCTGACAACAGTTTCAGCAGCTCTTATGTGGCAACTCTCTCCTGTGAAACAGCTGTGCCTTAACCGGTGCCATTCCCATCCAGAACTGGCCGCATTTGGATTGGCGGCAGACATCGACAGTATCTGCTTCGGACTGACACGTGGTCTGTGGTGTGTTGGCTCGTGCTGGCCTTTGATGCTGCTGTGCTTGCTCGTTCCGCGTGGTCACCTGGGTGTAATGGCGCTCTTGACCATTTGGCTCGCTTCTGAACAGCTGGACAAACCTGCCCCGCCACGATGGTGCTTGAGATTTCCCGTTACCGCGACTCGCATGGGCTTGGCACAGGCACGGCTTCGTCTGGCCAGGCTTTCAGGTCAACAGCGGACGAAGTGGCAGAAACCTGGAAAACAGCTTGTTGCCGCCGCTCGGGTCGGCTGCGCCCCGGCGACTTCCTGTAGCTTTTTAGCGGGCCAATCGTCCGAAGAGTTTACTGAGGTCTGCAAATCAAGAAATGAACTCGACGGTGGTTAGTCTTTTGGGCACAAAGCTCGGTAAAGGAGGAAGCCCATGCCAGTTAAATCAGTCAATAAACGCGGAACATTCACTCATGGGATCGAAATGGAAACGGCGAAAGCCTCGGGTCCACCTCCCGTGACCAGCTTTTACATGAATTCGATTGAGCGGCGGTTTGGAGCCTGGAGGCTGGACGACACAGCACAAAACTCAGCGGTCCGGTTCTCCATATTCTTCCCCGACCGAGGCAAAGACCCAGCCCACTATGAGAACCGACCGGACGTTGCAGGGGGCCACTGTGGCGATCCGCATATCCAGTCTATCCAGGTGGTTGGGGATTTCCAGGACCAACTCGGGCAGAAGAACCGGGAATCCCACCACAGCCAGTCCTTTGCAGCGCAACGAGGTGACCACGGGCTATGTCTGGACATTTGACACACCGCGCTTGGACCGGCTTGCAATCTGAAACACAAGCACACCCCGGCGTAGAAGGCCAGGGCGGAGGCGGGAGAGGTGGAAAGGGAGATACGAATTAAGGTTCCAATAGAAGGGCACCGATAGGGCTAAATGCGATTCAACTGCCTGCCGTGTTTCCTCTCCCAAGTACCCCGACGAGACTATCCGTCGTCGAGCTGGAATCGCACGCTGGATGCTGTGCCCATCCTGTTTGCCGCCTCAACGGCTTACATCACACTCTGCCGAATAGATAACCAGCTCAGCACCGGCAGCGGCGAAGTACATCTCCCAGAACTGCCGCACCGTCATCCACGCTTGCGGTGTCAATCCGCTAGGTGATGCACCGTAAACATGTATTTTGTAGCCGCGCAACGGAACGACGAATCCAGCAGCTTTGGCCCGTTCAAGCATTCGTTCCGCCCCTATTTCGGTCATCGCCACAATGGGGAACTGTTTGGTCTCATTCACCATGTCCGAAAAAATCCAGATGGCTCTGGCCGACCCGTCGCGAGCCCCTCTATTTGCAACCGATTCAAATACCGCCTTCGCGTGCCATAAGCCGCCGAATATGTCCGTGCTGGGCGCTCTCGCAGTTAGCTCAGCAGACTTAGGTTCGAAACTCCTCGCCAGCTGGCGGCGTGCCCGGTTTAGGTCATCGGTGAAGATGCCGTGCGCCTCGGGCGTCCAGCCCTTCACGATTTCGCGCACTCCACCAAATGAGTCATCTGCAATCGTTGAAACCCAGACTCGGCTATTCGGCGGCTCGGTGATCAGAAGTTTCTTCGCAGCATGCAAGTACCTCTGAAACAGGTCGTCGGAGCCCGGCCTTGAAATTGAGCCACTCGTATCAATCAGTATGACCTCGAGCGACTGCGCATACGACGATAGCGGAGCGAACATTGCGAATAGGACAAACGCAACAAGTGCCTTGTGATATGGCGGGCGCCGCTTGTTCCGCTTGCTCTGGCCGCGGCGGATGCCCGCCATGCACTGCTTCTTGGCCGTTTCAATGCGGGAAAGTGATTCTGCAACGTCTTGCTGCAGTCCCAAAATTTTCTTAAGCGTTCTCTTGAGTTTTTGCCACGTTGCGTAATCTTCGTCCGTGCGCAACTGAACAAATAGGCCGACGAGAACGCCTAGGGCGAGCTCGGCCGCCAAGGTGATCATGAACGCCGCCCCGCCCAGCGTCCCTTTGGTTCGGCTCTCGGTGTCTTCTTCGGGTCTAGGTCCGCTTATAGCGTCATCGGCGGTATCATCATCGACATAGGAGTTGGTTATCGCCTGCGCAGTCGCCTTGTCCATCACGGCGCTGCGTGCCCGTCCCAGCTGAAACACCGCCCCGAAGGCCAGAGCCGCAATCAACACCACGAGAGCGACCTGCACCCCCTTATGACGAGCAACGATTCTTTCGTACGCAAGATGTCCGATGCCAACAGGAAGGGACGATAGCCCAGCAGACGCAAGGAACGACACGACAAGTCCGTATCCCATGAGCCAGAAGGTTGCAAAATTGCCAACGAAACAGGCAGCAGCCGTAAGGAGGCAGAGGACAGAAATAATGCGGACGTGGAGCGAATGTTTCAGCATGGATGCATCTTTCACGGGCACTGGCCGGTCGTACAGGTGAGAATGCAAGGCTTCGGCATTCGCGCGCCGATGATCGATTTCCGCATTGAGTCTTGACAGAGTTGGCTGCTGCTGATCTTGGTACGCCTGCAGATGGAGTGCGCAGATGTCTATCGCAGCAGCTTCGTCCTCCGCGGTAATGGCTGTTTCATTTCCAAAATCTTCCCAATCGATGCGTTTTTTTGTCCAGTCATCTTTTTTCATTCTTCACCTCGTTGGTCGCTGTATTTCGTAGGCAAGTGTCTGGTTAGTCCGCGAATGAGAGCCGCAAGAAGCAGGAGTCCGATAATGAGGACCGTAAGGATGGCAATCCAGGTGAGCGCCGTCTTCAGCAGTGGGAGAGCCGACGCGACGAGTGCGGCCAAAACGCAAATTGCGTAGAGTAAAAGTAGAACCAGCACCAATCCTCGCCCCAGTGCGGCGCCGGCTCGCTCAAGGCTGATAGCACCGGTCATGAGGAGCAGGCCAACGATGACGATGCCGAGGACGCACCCTGCTGATATGCACGTAACCATGGGAACTCTTCTCCCCTCAAAAAAGGAGCCTGTCGCGAGGACAAACTCCTGTAAAAAGAACTACGTTGATTCGAGTACCTTCCTGGCCTGTTCGAGCCGCTCCAGTTGGCGTCTCGCCTCCTTGAGCTCGCTCTCTTTCAGTGCCACGTGGTCTCGAACCTTGTTGATCTGATCGAGCACGACCTCGGTAGGACTTTTCTTTCGCCATGCTTTACGAGGTGTGCTCGCGGACGGTGCTGTTGACCGACTACTGTCGGCTGCCTTGGCTGGGGTCACGATCTTTCCTCCTTACGAACTTTGGTTTCGGACTGAGGTTGGCCGTACGTGCCACGATTTGGCGGCAGGTGCGGCATTGCTGGGGATCGGCTGCCCGATGCGCTATACGTTGATCGAGAACGATCATCGAGGCACCGGGGAGTAGATGAGGATTCCATTGCCCGATGAAGGCCTGCGCCTCGTCCGGGCTTTTGTTGTGCTTCACGATGGAATACTCGTTGCGGTTGGCGTCGTATAAGACGACGAGTTTCAGGCGGTGTTGTTCAGTCAGATGAGTGGTCTCCTTTTCTTCTTTTGTTCTTTTCTTCTTTTCACACCCGAGATCTTCTTTTCGGGCAACTTTCCCTTTTTAAGGGCTCTTAGTTGGGCCGCCGGGCAGGCTCAAATTGCCCAACTGAGCTGTCATCCGTATCAGCAGTGCCTGGGGGTGCGCTTGCGGCGGATGCATCCAGATCACCTTCCTTCCTCTGCAGAGCTATCCACGTTTCGAGTCTGCGAATGGCTTCGCGCTTTTGTGGAAGTTCAACGTGGGTATAAATGGCATTAACGTCCCGTGCGCTTGAGTGACCCATCAGCGCTTTACGGATTTCCTGCATCACTCCGGCCTCCATGAGCCGCGTGTTGAACGTGTGGCGCAGCTCGTGAAAGCGGAAGTGCCGCGTGAGGGCTCTCTTGACCGCGTGGTTCCAGGCCGTTTTGTAATCGGCGATGGTTCGGCCTTTGTAGGTGAAGACCGGGCCCTCACGATGTCGGATCAGGGCAAGGACGCCGAGCAGGGCCTGGGCGATCGGAATTTCTCTGGCCTCGCCTCCCGGAGTTTTGGATCTTGTAACTGAGAGCACTTTCCGGTCGAAGTCAACGTCTTCCCAGCGCTGGTGAAGAACCTCACCACGCCGCAGTCCCGCGTACAGGGCGGCGACGATCATCCGTCGCAGGTGCTCGGGTGCGCAGGCGAGAAGTTTTTCTTCCTCCCAGATGCTGAGGACCGAGCGCTTCACCCGCCGTTCCCGGACGAGACGCAGTCGAGCAAGAGGATTTGTGAGCAGCAGCCGCTCGTCCACCGCCCAATACATGATGTGGCGGAGCACACAGGCATCCCGGTTCAAAGTCGCGTCGGTGATCCGTCTCTGACGCAGGCGTTCTTGCCGGTAATGGCCGACCATGCCCTTGGTGATTCGCAGCACCGGCACGTCGGCGAAATACGGCAGGAGGTGTTTGAGCCGGTCCAGATGAAACGGTTTTGGACCAGCGTTGGCGATGAATCGAGCGGCGAGCTCGCCAAAGGTCATGTTGGGATCGGCATCGATGCAGTCCACCTGGTGACGCCTGAGGTTGGCATCGTCCCGGAGCTTGCGCTCGATGGTTTCCGCAAGACGACGATTGCCAGTACCGGTAGAGTGCTGCAGGCGGACGCCATCGATATAGAAGTAGCTCCAAAAGATGTGACCTCGCTTGTAGAGCGTCACCTCGTTTCTCCTCCTTTCGTGTGGAATTGTTGTCGTTTCAGAGTCCAGTTGATGACCTGCGTGCGGAAGAAGACCAACCTGCCGGCCGCTGAACTGCGAACGTGAGGCAATCCTTGCGGCACATATCGCTGTCGTACTGTCCAGACCGAACAACCGAGGAGCCTGGCGACTTGCCGGATTCCGATCGGTTCCCCGAGTGGATCGTCGAGCTTAGGGGTAGCAGCCGTGGAAGGGTATAAGTCACGTTTTGAAGATTCCGCGAAACCTCGATATTCGTTTGGGTTTTCGTCAGTCGGACTAGCACAGGTCTGTGCGCGGTATTGTGCTAGGGTGACGCGAGTGTCCCGGCTATTGCTCGTCATGATGAGACCTCCGGTTAAGCAGCCAATGAATGAACCGTCGGAACCAGTCCGGGAGCATGCTCCACAGGGCCCAAAGGATCGCGACTAGGAATGCGAGGACCAGAAGCGAGTTCTGGACCATTGGGTGTAAAAGAACCTCAGCAGCAATGACCAGCGAAGCAATTACAAGCAGGATTCCGAACAAAACCTGGAGCATGAATCCTGCTAACTTTAACCAGAACGGAACCTTCGGTTGGGGAATGGACAGGTCGCGGCTGCCACACTGGGAACACAGTTCGGCAAACCGCGGATTCGAATGGTGCCGCGGGCAAAGCTTCACGTCATAGCTGCGTCCGCAATGGATGCAGAAGCGCGGCGTGCCTGCCGTGAGGCGCCCGCATTGGTAGCAATATTTCATAGGTGGTGTCGCCCGCGGTTGTCGCAGTACGTACTCAGTAGGTTGAATGGCGGAGATTCGAAAAGCCCCTCTCGGTCCTTTCCTGTCGGTCGTACCCAGATCGGCGCGAAGAAACCTTGGCTTCGGAATGCGTCGAAGGTCGTGAGCCTAAAAATCTTCGTGGTCTCCCGAGCGATCAGGCTACGGATCGACTCCAGCTTTCGGTGCGTCGTCGTAAGAACGAGGACCAGGAATCTCGTCTCGCCGCGCTCTCCCGTCCATTGGCCAGAGGCGGCGACCCCGACGTAGTTGCGTACCTTTTCGAGCCACACGGCGCGTCGTTCGTGGCCGAGGTCAACTTCCAGGAAAGCGCTCATGATCCGGCCGTGCGCCTCGAACGTGAGATATCCGTCGGGAATGATCCGAACGCTGGGAAGGAGGGGCTTCTCCACTGGGCTCCAGCTCCGGAAGACAATGCCTGGAGGCAGCGATCGATACTTCAGTGCGCAGTAAATTTCATTGACTACAAGCTGGTGCTGTACTCCGAAATCCACGAGCAGCATCGCGTCCTTTCGCCTGCGCAGTCCTCGGAACGGCACACCGAGGAGGAGCGCCCCTTCGGTTGAAAGCGAATAGAGGAACTTCTGACCGCCACGCTTCGTCCCGAGGGCGAAACGGCGGAGCAGACCGGCCTTCACAAGGGAATGAAGGCGGCGATTGGTCCGGGAATGCGAACCGAAGCCCGCCACGATCTTCGTCTGCTCCCGATCGACTACCTTCATCGTCGTCGCAAGTTCTGCGAGCAGGTGCCGATCTCGTTCCTGCAACACGAACCCAGCGTTACTGCCAGTCATGGAGTACCTCGTCAGTTTTGGGAGTGAGCGCAGCTTGGCGTTTCGCAATGTCCCGCTCGATGTGCGCTCGTACTTTTCCCCGCATATACCGTGCACGATTCAGGAGATCGGTATAGTCGACGTCTGGTTCGCGGACGGTGGGAACGACGATTTCGGCCCAACGATCTGCGCCGCTCTTCACGACTGCGTGACGCTGCGGAAGGTTCTTCAAGCGCTCGGCAAGCGGTCTTCCGCCATCCAGGGCTTGGGCGATCTGGTTTGCATCATTCGGAGCAAGCTGGAAGAACGCATGCGAACCGACCGAAAGCAGGGCGGAGCGCAGCTCCATGGGTAACTGATCGAGAAATTGGTTCGCGGAAACGATCGGCGTGTGGAACTTCCTCGCCTCCGCGAGAATCGTCTCGATGTCGCTACCATTCGAGACGAGATTCTGAATTTCATCGCAGTACAGGGTAAAGATCGAACGCTTCTCACGGGTGAAGATGGCGTTCTTCAGGGCAGTGAAGATCAGACTCCCCAATGTGAGTGCCTGCGCCCCGAGCCGACCTTTCTCGAGGTTGATAAGAATCCAATACCCCTCGTCCAGCGCTTCCTTAATCGAGAAGCTCGAGTGCGTCTGTCCCACGATGTGGCGGAAGTGAGGATCGGCGGTGAACGCGGTGATCTTGTTGAGCACCCCCTCTCTCGTCGTCGCTTGCATCGGGGCGCTCATTTGGTCATAGCGAGACTCGAAGTATTGTTTGACTTCGGCGTTCGCAACCCGCTTCATGCATGCCGCGCGGAACTTCGCATTCGTAAGCAAGAGCGGAAGCTCGACGAGCGTGAGCCCATTCGCGGAAAGCACGTACAGGCCATTTCGTAACACTTCATCGATGCGTACGCCGAAGTGATCGAGGCCGCAGCGCCGCTTGAGGACTTCGGCGAGTTCGGTGATCCTTACGAAATCAGGCGTTTCTTGCTCCAGATTGTTCATCCCGATGCTGACGATCGGGTCACCGGGCTGGATGACGATCACACGATCGCTCAGATGTCCATGTTCGCGGCGCTCTCGCAGATTAATTTGCTTGAGAAGAAAAGGGGTCGTATCGCCGTGCATGTCGAAATACGCGAATCCTTTCCCGCCTTGAATGTCTTGAACGGCCATATGCCGCAACAAAGAACTTTTGCCGCTGCCGGTCTTACCAACACACATCAGGTGGGTCGTGCGCCGCGTGGTGCTGAGCACCAAATGTCCATCGGTGATCTGTTCATCGACCACGCGATAACCCAGTTCGACCGGTGACCCTCCTTCATGCCATGTTCCGTGGGGCCGTCTGCGAAAGCGGTTCCACACTCTGGCGACGATGTGTTCGAAAAAACTCTTCATCGTGTGACTGCCTCTCTTATCTGTTTGCCCGAATTGTCGAGGATCGATATTCCGTTGTTTGTTGTATGAGCCGGCAACCGTGTTCACCGCGCTGGGCGCAGCCCCGCTTTGCACAGGAATTTCCCGGAGCGTTGCGAGGTCAAAGACCGATGTCTGACGGAACTTCCGCCCTAATTCGAGTGCGGTCTGCTCGTCGCTTACACAGAGCACTACATCGAAGATGTGAGACCCCGTCGTCTGGTTAAACCAACTTCCGAATGCGTGAGCGGGCCTTATCAAGAGACCGAAATTTAGCAGGACAAATGCGAGGACATCACCGCGCGTCGGAGCGACGCGGAGTTCGCTGGATCGCTCCGGATAGACCGAAACGGCAAATACCTTCCGCCCTAGGAGGTTGCCGTCACGCAAACTAACCGTTGAACCGTTGGATTTCGAGTGAAGCTCGTGTGTGGTGTCGACCAGGTTGAGGATTGCTGCGAGGGGTGCCCGCTGAACCAGTCTGGCATCATCTTGACTCCCACAACCGGCGGGGGTACAAGTATCAGGTCCCGACGCAGGAACGCTGGAGAGTACCTCATCGCCCAAATCATGGGAGAGATTGGCGAACAACGAGTTGAAATCGTGATTCGTGCTTGCCACAACTAGCCTTGTGGTGCGCACGAGCTGCGATTAGCAGCGAGGGCTCGGCGTTTATCGGAACGCTTGGCCCTTTTTTCGTGTTCACCTGAAATGCATGGTACGGAGGCAAGCCTTAACTAATCTTTAGTCCTGTCTTAATGAATTCTTGTTTATTGAGGACCTTGCGTGATGCAAGCCGATGATCGCTATTGGAAAATTGGCAATCTCATTTTCGATACAGAGGGATGGCACCTCTGGAGCGATGGCGCAAGCAAGCGGCTAGATGAACAGCAAGCAAAGCTTCTCATTTTCCTCGGGAAAAACTGCGGTAAACGCTATACCAACGCACAGATTAAGAGCGCAGTGTGGGACGATGGAACGAGTGTAAGCGATTCAAGCCTGTATGTCGCGGGTACCAAACTCCGGCAATTTTTCGGCTTAGAAAAGATGGATCGGTACTTCAGTAGAAACACACGACCGCTCCGACTTCGTGTCCCGCCGGTTGTGATTCCCGCATGGCAAGCCCATGAACTCATAATTGGGCAACCAAGACTTAGCCTTACTCCAAGCGATCCCAAAGACGATGTTGCCGCGCATCACTTATGGCTTCAATTCGCGAATCATCGGCATAACCGTGCTCTCCGTGATCTCGAATGGGCATGGGTCCTCCCTTTCGACTACCCTAAACGTATTCGCGATTTCTCACTCGCCTACCGTGCAGATTCGCCCAGCTACGAAGAAGTTATGCCTCCTCTCGCCCAGAAAGCTCTCGAATGGTGGCGCGAGGACCAGATCAAGAAGGGCAACACGGCGCGGATAGCTCGTTTGGAGGCTGAGCCCGCGGGTTCGCAGGTCCGTATCGTTGGAATGCATTTCGCCCATAGTCGGCAGAATTACCACATAGACCTTGCGCCAGCGAAGTTCCTACATTACGTCGCGATCCAGCAAAATCTTTGGCACAACGAGTTGCATGCCCTGCGGCAGCACGTTTTTGAAAACGCTTTGCGCGGGATCAATGACGAACTCCCTTTAATGCTTCCATGCGCTTTCGCGATTCACATGGTTGCCGTGAGCAGTGATGGAAAGGCGATCCTGCGGCAGCGGGACAACACCCCGATCTATCCACTGGCGTGGGAAGCCGGATGCGGCGAACTCATGCATGGGCCCGAATACGCAAAAGGAGACTTTCTCCATCACGAAAAAAAAGAAGAAGGATTCCGGCACTTCAACGAGAAGGGAGAACCGGATCTTTCTTTGTATCTCCGAAATACCGTCAAGGAGGAGCTTAGCTACACGAACGCGAAAGACGACGACTTTCTCATTTTTGGAATTGCAGTCGAGTGGCGGACATTGGCCCCAAAGCTCATCGTAGTGTACGAATCCGATGCACCGATTGACGTTTTAGTCGAAGGTGCGAAGAGTTCGCCAGAACGAGCGAGGGCCGTTCGTTCCATCGACCTTTCCGCCGAGGGAATTACTAAGAGTTTCACCAGTGGACAATATCCGACCTGGGGACCCACATCGAAGCTCGCTCTGCTCTTGGCCCTTATACATCGCAATGGCGAAAACCAAAATAATGAGGTCCAAAGTCACATGGATGAGCTGGCCCCCCACACTGAAACGTAACATTCCCATGCACGCGTGTTGTTTTCATTGCATACCATTAGTGCCGAAATTCGTAATCAGAAGCTCGGTGTAGCGTCGGCCAGCAGTTTTTTGGGATGTATAGTGAAGTTGAACGTGCCGCATGTGGTATTGCCGAAACAGCTGTCGAACCTCGGGCACGTCATTCAGCGTGAGAACAAATTTCCCTCGGATATCCCTCACTCGCTCCTCTAACTTTACGAAATCTTCGTCGGAGAAATTGAAGTGATACAATTTCTTGCGAAAGTAGGGAGGGTCGAGGAAGAACAGGGTTTCCTTCCGATCGAAGTGCGCGAGAATCCTTTCATAGGGCAAACATTCGAGCTGCACGCGCTCTAATCTCTTATGGGTGTTTTCAAGGAGCTCGGGAAGACGATCCAGGTTTAGCCCTGGCGGCTGGACCACGTGCCAGTGATAGTTGGGGTGGGAAACCCGGCCCGCGAAGGAGGCCTTTAGTACATAAAGGTACCGCGATGCGCGTTGAACGTCCGTGAGCGTTTGAGGATCAGTTGTCCGCAGTAGGTCGTACCATTTGCGGCTCACCAGCACAAACCGAAAATATCGAATCAATTCCTCGTAATGCTCCCGGACAACCCGGAAGAAGTTCATGATCTCGCCGTCGAGATCATTCAATACCTCAACCTTCGACGGCTCTTTGGCAAATAGAACCTGCGCGCCTCCTGCAAAGGCCTCGACATACGTTGTATGTTGCGGGAACAACGCGATGATCTGTTTCGCGAGCGCTCGTTTCCCCCCGATATACGGCAGCGGTCCAACCATTCCATAAAAGGTGTGGCCTTCACAGTTGGTCGCGTGCTTCGATGAGGCCCAAGTCGAAGCGTGATCTCAGCCTACAGGTCTGGCAGAAAAAACAAAGGCAGCTAAATCCGACTTCAGATACAGAATTCAGGGGCAACATTTCTGTAGTTCCCCGACTCATGCAGATACGAGTATAGGAACAACAGCTCAACAGTCCGGCTGCTATGCATCACCAAGAATCACTTTAGATCGTTGTCATCGCTACAAAGTGCGATTCAATGACAACCCGAAGCACCCTACGATCGACGAGATCGTTGAAGAAATTGTAGAAAGTACTTAAAAGTGGCTCCCGTGGACTCAAAACAAACTTTTCAGCCAGCGCCAGAATTGCGCGATCCTACCGGCGCGTGTTCGATCAAGTGCATCGTAGTACGCACGGCGGCGCTCTTCTTCATGTTGACGACCTTCAGCAATTTGCTCAGGTGTCCATTTGGCCGCCCACCTGACTTCACCTCGTTTAATCCAATAATGCGATTGGCAAGGCTCCTGCCAATTTCCGATTGATGGATCAAGGGATGGACCATTCTTTGTTTCTGTGACAGACCAGCGATCCAGCGGAGTTCTTACAGTTGTTCCGCAGCCGCAGGCGCACAGATGCGCAGCGGCGCCGAACTCCTTCGCAACGTACAGAACCCCGGGATCCAATTTAGCTGGCATGTACCGAACCTTTCGCAACTCAAACCGCTGCGTCATAGTGCCTCGTGGAACGTCTTTATATTGCCGACTTGCATCACGAGGCTGTTTAGCGCATCCTTCTCCAAATAAAACCCTTTAATCTGCTTGAATTTTATGATAGCCAGGGAGGCATTCAGCGCGTTCAATTCAGCAGTTTGGATATGAACCCTGTATTCATCCGCAGGGTCCTCCACGAGCTCCGCCAAGCGCAAATCTCGCAACCGCTGGCCGTCTTCGACGGAATAGTATGTCGCTCTTAATGTTCCGTCGATCGGACCGCTTCCTGATCGTTTTAGGCCCATACCAACGTCAATGAATGGGATGCGATTGGAAATAAGCAGATCGAATATGCCCGCCCGCGATTTGCCTTTATCGACACAAACGAATGCGAAAGTGACCCCGCCGAGACTGTCCACCGATTCGGCGTCAATATATTTCGATTCAAAACGAAGCCCTTGGCGAAAAGTCTCATAACGGGACCCATAAACCTGAGCCTTGTTCTTGCCGAGCTCGGAATACTCCTCGTTCGCCAATAGCCTACCTGGAGAACGGTATGCTGTATGGACGTGAAAGTCATCGAAGTCGAATCCACGGATCTCCTTAACGGGCATTTTTACCAAGAAATCGAGCACGTAGGAGCCGGTGCCCCCAAGTCCGATTACCGCGACTACATCGTCTGTAAATTTGGTTGAGAGATCCACGATTTGCGCTCGACTAGTGAGAGTGTCGCGGAATTTGAAAACCGATTGGGTCGGGGTTTCTTCAAAGAGACGAAAGGTATATGGCGATACTCCGTACTTTTCCACTGCCGGACCCGAAATGATCCTTACATAGTGTTCGATCTTTTCGAAAAAATCCTTGTAGTCCCGCATCTGTCCATTCTCGGTTAACTTATTTGAAAATGAACGCTGCACGGTGACGTCCGGGCTCGACTGCAGAGCCAGGGTGGCCGGACCACCGCCTAATCCCTTAATTGGTGTTCCGTCCATCTCGCAAGGCGAAGGGCCGGCAAAATAGAGTTGATGGTCGTGCGGCTTGACCTTCTTTCCATCAATATCCGATATCAATGACACTATTGCGCCAGTCTGAAGCTGCGCATTGCTATCGAGGTATGGAATGTCACGCACCACTAAATGGCCGTGATCCTCAGTGATTGCGTAACCTTTCTCTAAAAGTCGCTTTAGGTCGTCGTTATGACTCGCCAGTTCGAGAAACATGAAATATCATCTCGTCTTTAACTTTTACTGACCCCCCCTTGACGAGCTGCCCCTCCGGCTTGTTGCCCTCGCCTCGCTCATACGTGACGGTGTATGCCCTGCCGTCCGAAGGTGAGTAATCCGGGTACGCCCAGATCACCACCTGATCAAAAGAGATCTTCTCGTCCTTTGGCCATTCGTGAGGGGTCCCTTCTACGAAAATCGTCACCATTTTGTCGTGTTCCATGTTTGTTCAAAATCCTTTTTGTTAATTATGACCCAATTTTACTGATTGGCAATCCAGTAACAGACTGCCAACCCACTACTGTACAACGTTGGGTCCAGGAAAATGTTACTCCGTCGACGATGGCGGGTACCTGATGAAGATACGTAAAGACCATCCGGGTTCGCAACCGGGATTAGATCGAAAATCGAAGGCGCGGACCGAAGGTTTATGCGAGACTCTCGTTCAACCCGCCTTTGAATACCGAAGCAAATTGGGCTATCTCATTCACGAGCTGGTTCCAAAACTGTCCTGCTGGGGGCACCAAACGTGACTTGGTGCTCTTTGACCTTTCAAAAGATGAGAAAAGACAGCTCATATCGGCGGTTCTAATTCGCCCGACTGCAAAACCGGCCGGCAGAATGGATTGTTGGAACCGCATCTTTAATTCGAGTGGCAGCATAATCCAAGTCTTAGCAAGGTCAAGTAACGGTTCCAAAATGACATTAAGATTCGCGTACAGATGGTCATCGCTGACAATGGTTGGGGTCAGCGTTTGGTCGATCTCTCGCTCACGCTGCGAAAGGATCGCTCGATGAGCAGTGAATTCCAGGTCTGTGATCAACCCTTCGATCCTCATGCGGACCAAACGCTGCTGTTGGGCACCGAGCCGCTCTGATTCGCGCTTCTTACGTTCAGCAAGCCTTTGTTTTATCTCGGATCGCTCGTGTATGGCGGCTCTAACGGTTTCCGCCAGTTGTTCGACATTTTGGCGCGTGGGCGTGATGGATTGCAAAAATCCTGTGAACTCCTCATGTACCCTCTCCGTGGGTCGGTACATGGCGCGCGGACAATTGCGGCGAAAACAGTGATAGTACGGGTAGTGGCGGGAGCGACCTCGGCAAGACGCGCCCGTTACGTACTGGTTACATTCGGAGCAGCGGGCGAACATGCGCAGTGGAAACTCAGCACGAAGCGATACGTGACGTCCACCATTCGCCCTTCGCGAGATGACCTCTTGCACTTTCGCGAAGATTTCCCTACTCACGAGCGGTATGTGGCGTCCAGGAACTTCCTCCCCTGACCAAGGATCTTTGATGACTCCGGCGTAGAACAAATCGCGGAACATGTTATCCAGTGATTGCTTCGTAAGTGGCATTCCCGCCCTCGTGCGAACGCCACGGCTGCTTGCGAGTCGCAGAATCTCTGCCTTGGTATAGGAACCACTGGCAAAATCGGCCCAAATGCCCCGCAGCAATCCGAACACGGGTTGGTCCGGCTGGTCCGGCTCGGTCTTTTTCGTTCCGGCTTGGGTCGGCGTTCGGTAGCCAAGCGGCGGCCTCCACGGACATATGCCATCTAGGATTTTCCTTCTCATACCCTGAACCGTGCGCGTAGCGCGCAGATCGTTGTCGAACTGTGCGAACCCGGCAAGGATCGTTTCGAGCAGTTTGCCCTCCGGATTGCCGTCGATTGGCTCTGTGACCGAGATCACCCGTACTTGATGTTTTAGTAGACTCGCTTTGATATTGAAGTGATCACCGACATTTCGGGCCAGCCGGTCAATCTTCCAGACGAGCAGCGCTCGGATGCCGTTCTCCGAAGCTCGACAGAATTCGAGAAGCTCCAACAGCTGAGTTCGATCCGCAAACTTCGCTGATTCGCCACGTTCAATGAACACCTTAGCCACGTGGATTGCATTCTGACGTGCATATTCTCGGCAGGCCGACTCCTGCGATTCCAGGCTCGTGCCGTCCACCTGCTCTTTTGAGGAGACACGGCAGTAGATAATTCCGTTCATTCAATACGTGTGTTTTGACCTAAAAACCCGACCTTTCCTTAATCGTACGGTCGTTGCGGTTTGCGTCAAGAACCACAACGCCTTCATCCGAAATAGACGACGTTTTCTGCCGCGTATGGTCGTAAATATCGAGCAATAGCTCGGCAAGGGCTTGCATTTCACGCTGGAGATGCTCGTCGTTAGACTCGGAACAAGCAGGATTCGGCATTGGTCTTCGATTGGGATTTTTCGGCGCGGCTCCGACTATTCGAGTATTTTGTAACGTGGCACTTGTATTCGAAAGGCAGCTAATTCCGCAGACTGACCTAAATGGACTACCCAAAAGATTCTTTTTCGTCCCACCTTTATCCCCACGCGGGGTTCGCGATGGTCCGCTTTCTCCTGTATCGACCGTCGCGCGAGTGTGGATAAGTCCTGAGGCATCTTTCAGAACCTGACACAGAATGCTGGTTCGACGGGCTAGCTGAGCACTCCGGATTTGTTTAGGCTGAAGAGTAAAGGTCGTATAACGACGAGATGCTCAGCCCCGAATGACAACCATTAATTCCGATAGGCCTCTCCCGAACTACATTCGCGTGCATCGCAGGCGTGCCGGTCTCAGCCAGCGCGAACTAGGCCAGTTACTCGGATTTCGGGTAGAAAGTGTAGCCAGACACGAGCAATTCAATGCCACTCCAGCCCTCGAGATCGCCATCGGATACGAAATCATTTTCCGCATTGCCGTCTCGGAACTGTTTGCGGGTCTCCGCGACGAAATAGCTACCGACATCGAAACGAAGTTGGCTTTGCTCGAAGAACAGTTGGGCCGACGAAGCGCGGTCGGGCGGCAGGCAAACGAAACCGCGCGGAAGCTACAGTGGCTTTCTGAACGAAGAAACGTCCTCCATGAATCGGTCGGATGAGAGTGACGGGCCGAATCGGCACGAACGAATCCTGGCCGTGGATATTAGACCTCGCTGGTTTGGATTTGCCGTTTTAAACCGCCGGATGCACCTTCTCGACTTCGGACTGGTGAGAGTAGCCTCGAACCACCGAGGCCAGATGAATTTCATTCGATTGGTGAAGACCTTCCGACCGCGCCTTGTAGTTATTCGACGTGCCCGGGACTGGCGAGGCACGAGGCCCCTTGGGCACTCTATATTGCGCCTCTCGCGGCGCTTTTCGATCCAGGTGGAACACGTAAGCGAGCGACAATTGCGAACATACTTTAACAGCCTAGGAATACGAAATAAGCAGGAAAGGGCGTCTTTCCTCGCTCGGCAATTTCCTGAACTCTCTTGGAAAGTACCTCCACCGCGGAAGAGATGGCAGCATGAGCACCAGAACATGCCCATCTTCGATGCACTAGCAACCAGCGTGGCACATTTTCAGTCCAACAAGTCCGCGTGATGTAAGTCTTTTCGTGGGCTCCTCGATGGCGCAGCCAGAATATGGGCCGCCGTTTAAGGAGGAGCCCACGAAAGGATCCTCGAATCACTGGACAGCTATTCTGTCATTTGCCCGTTGCGGCCGCGGTTCCGGAACGGGTCGCGGGTTTTTTATAGATCATCGACTTCCACCAAGGCAGACCCCGATGCCAGTCGAATGCATATTGCAATGATATCGAAGGCTGTACCGCGTAAAAGAAATGCTCATCAACTTTGTTTTCGTAAAAAAACATTTCGAATTTTGGCAGAAGGCTGAAATTCCCAACAAGCGGAACTGTCAGGGACTGGGTCCAGTCGCTTTGAAACTTCGTATCAACTGAAACGTTTCCTCGGTGATTAAAGAAGAGCTCTCCGCGGTTCTCCATTGTGTATGTCAAGTTGTCGTTGAAAGGCAAGGGCACGTTCAATCTGAAGTTTAAAAAGAGACCATTCTGGAACAACGACCGCGTTACTTCCCTAAATCGCGATGTTGCAGAAATGAAGCCCGTCGGCGGGGTGCTGTTCGCCGCGACGCAGGTGCCGAGGCTCGTCGCCTTTTGTGCCGAAGTAGCAGAACAAGTCACCTCTTGAGCGGAACCCGGATTGAAAACGAAAGCCAGAGGACTGCCGAGGGCCTCGCCGATCTCGTACCCTGATTCAATGTAGCTCTTCTCGTTGTCGAACCGTAATCCAATCTTTGCTAGCACGTTCTTCGGCCGTGCGGTTGTCTGCTTGAGCAAGGAAGGTGGGGACGTACTCAGCTTGAAACTCGTTAGGGGAGGAGCAAAGTTTGTTTCAAGGCGCCCGGATAAGAGAACCTTAAGGTCAGGGATTTCTTTGGATCTCGGGAAGATTCTCGGCAAAATGCCGCTTTCCACAGCCAATAGATTTTTCAGCTGTGCCGCGAGATCAGAATTCAAGGCATCGGACTGCCGCGTTAGTTGCCGTGTGTACGCAGCGTCACCTTGAGCAAACGTGGATTGGCTTCGGGAATCGCGCTGAAGGCGGAACGAGAAGTCGAACGATGTCGTGTTGGTGTTGGGGGCATTTACCTGCGAGACGGGAACTCCAGCGAACAACGCGGCGAGGTTCTTTTCAGTGCCGTTATTGTGCTGATTCATGATGAAACCAAATGACATTTTGCTGAGAGAAAATGACCACGAGGGGAATTGCTGAACTGCTTTTTCCAAGGAAGATTGCCCCTGATACAGACTGGGTCGCCTTTTCTGGAACCTTAACCATGTTCGGAAGTGCTGACCCGGCGTAAACCCCTTCGTAGTGTCGAATGGCTCTTGATTGAGAGCGTCAAAGTATTCATCACTTCGCCTTGCGCCCTTGCATGGAGCCCCATGAAATCCGCTCACGGTATCGGCGATGTGCCGGCATACAATCGCGCTGACGTATGAAAAGGAGGAAAAGCTTAGCGGATTCAGTGGCTGTCCCACTGCCGGGGTCAACAGATCCGAATAGCCGGTGTCGCCCACCGCGATGTAATCGCTCGCCGCAACGGAGTACATTTCAGTCGGATCGAGAGCTTGCCCGCGGACAAAATATTGATCTGTCACAGGATCGTGCAGGATCCCAAGATAAATAACTCCCCGACGCTGCTCTTGTAGGACTGACAAGGAGTTCTTGTCCTCGGCATCGAATTGCTGTGACTTGGCCAGTATGGACTTCAACACATCTCCACGCACCAGGACTCGAACCGCAAAGTCATCCTTCCAAAAAATCCGGTCTAGCGCCTGTTGCAGGTCGAGCGCATTCGGTGCGCTGCGGACGATGGGTTCGAAAATGTCACGTTTCTGCAACATCGCAACATCAGAATTCGTCGCTATTTTCATCAGCTCTAGAGTCAGGAGTTTAAATTGATCTACGGAAGTGCCCCCGGCACCTAGTCCGTAGTGCGTCGTGCTGAGTGCTCCGCTGATCGCATTAGCAAACGAAACGTCAGCAAATAGAAGATGCTGCGAGTTAGGCAGCACTTCTTTTGCAATCGTGTTGTTAAGTGTCCAGTGTTCCTCGCAATCGGTATCTGCAGCTGGGCAGTTATCTTGCTTGGAGATAGTAGCTGACGCGAGAACAACTTCAGTGATATAGGAAGATCCAGTTGTAAGCTTTATGTTCTTCCGGCTTATGCCGTCGTAGAAAGGCACAGGAGCCGCTATGAACGTTGGAGCGCGCCATATGGCCGTTTGTTTTAAGGGTTCATCGCTCGGGCTGGCTGGTACTGACAGGGTTTCTTGCTTTGCAGGAGTGGCATACTCACGTTGCGCCTGGGCTATGATGAGGTTGAATTCTCCCTTCATAGCGATAGCGATGCGTTCGGCTTCATAGCTCGGCATTTCAGCCAGCAAAATCTTCAAGCCAGCGAACTGCGGGTGATCCTCGGCGAAGTACTGCAACAACTGTCGCAGCGCAATGACAGGGTCGATTGCCGTCACCTTGGTCGAGCGATGGCGGTCTGGATTGACCCACTGCTCGTTCAGCTGGCCAACATGCTCGCCTATTTGGGGATCGACCACCCCAAAGATCGCTGTCTCCGTCCCCGAAACTGCGTCCTTCACAACCGTATAGGGCCTAGGGTCCAAATATCCTCCGTCGCTGGTCGGGCCTCCGCTTGCTGTAGTCATTCCCCGCCTTGGCCACGTTGCCAGACCAGGTCGCGGAATCGGGTTCGGATACATGAAGAACGGGCTGTACACGCTGAAGTGCGCACAGTACGGACGCTGGTCGTGCGGGTCACGAGGGTGGTAAACGTGAGTGACACAGAGCCAGTAGTCATTGTTCGGAGTCAGGAATGTTTGCGGGTCGCTATACGGAACGGAATAGATGCTGGTTCCCTTCGCGTCGACGCGATTTGAGACAAGAACGGTGCAATGATAGAGATCGGCGTGGTCAGGATCGCGAACGATGCGACCATGTTTGATTTGATCAACAACCGGGCAAATCGACACTTCTCCATTCGAGGGAACGTGCCCGATCGTAATTTGTCTCAGCCATGGAAGCACAATATCTCCGTCCTTAATGTCGGAAGTTAGATCCCCGGCATCATCAGAGTATGGAGGGTGAGGCTTGTCACGGAAGGGAATTCGTTTGGCGGCCTTGTTAACCGTCGTCTGGATCACCAGGTTCGCTCCCAAGACTTGCACCGGCCGGAACGGACCTGCGGCAGGCCGAGACGCGAGGAACCGCGCAACCTGGCGCAGGTACTCGGCGCCATAATGGAAATCCTGCTTTCCCGGCACGATAGCGGAGTACCCTGCCCACGAAAGAAAGCATCCAACGTTATCCATCGGAATCCGACCATTGCCTTCCGCCAAGTCGTCGAGTAGATCTTGATGGCTCTGTGCCGCATGCAAGGTTATCCACTGAGGGTCATGGGATACATAGTCCCACACATAACCGTCTTTACTATCACCGCCGCGCGATGGGTCGATAAGTCGAGAAAATAGTTCAGGAGCAAAATCATTTCCCACGCCGAGCACGATTCCCTTTACCGGCGGTTTTCCAAGAACCGAGATCAAGCTCTTGCCGAGGTCATTCGCATCAGTATCGTCTGCTGGGCACGCATGCTGAGAGCTCAATTGTTCGTTCGGCAGTCGCGCGTATCCGAAAAGGTCGCCCGTGTACGAGATCCGCGCCTGAATAGGGGCCCGTTTGGGGGTACTTGATTGTCCGCAAATCGGGCGAATACCCAACAGAAGAAAGACTACCCACAACGTCGATCCAATCAACTTTTCGTAACTCAGACCCACGATTCACCTCCATGGCTTGACTTGCCACTTAATACTTTTCTCCGGACAACTTTGCGCTCGCGACGATGCTGGAGATTGCAGATCGGGATCGGCCGGATAAGAGGAACTTGGCCCAAAGCTAGGGAAGTATTGCGAACGTTAGTGGAAGATCGCGGCATTTGTCAACAGATCATTAGCTTTTTCCAACTTCAGAACTAGACGTTACCCAATCGCCAGGGTTGGCCAAGAATGTGCCTGCAGGCCGTTGCCAACCTATCTACTAAGTCAGCGGTTATCTCGCTCGACCCCCGGCGATAGCCTGCTTATTCTCATATCCGAACAAAATGTGGATTTTGATTGACCGCGCCTGAAACTCATGTATGCTTCTGACGCTCTTCTTCGACCTACGGCGTACATACAGTTTAACTCGGACGTCGAACAACATGGGCACCAGCTACTTGGTCCGGGAGAGTATGAGTCCAGGTATTCTATTTGCTCGGGTACTTCTCATCATCTGGTGCTGTACCGTGGCAGTGCTGTTGCGAGCTCAGGGTTCTTCGCTGTGTACGAGCAGATTATTCAAACTGAGCCCTAGGCGTGGACCAGTGGCGAGGTTGGAACCATTTCTTCTGGCGTCGACTAAAGAGTCGAGATTTAAGCAAACAGGCTTGTGGCGGCTCGGAAAGGCTGGGAGGAATACATATGACAACTGCCCCATGTCTAACGGTAAATGTGTGCGGTAAGAGGACGCTTGACTATGTGATTGAAGCACTTGGAAAATCGAATGCAAGCTCCGACGGCAACGTGAAGATTAGAGCTGTTGGATCGAATATCTCGAAAGGGGTGGGCGTTGCAGCATTGCTAGTCAACGAGTTTGATTTCCGAGTCACTTCAACATCGATTGCTCCCTTGACGCTGTGCGGGATTAGGTCATCATGCCTCGATGTGGAACTGGAATGTAAGCTAGGAAAGCTGAAGGGTCAGACCTTAGTTAACTATTGGAGCGAAGACGGCTTCGTTCAATTTCCGATCTACCATCTCCTGCTTGACATGGTGCTACGCCAATATGGAGAAATGAACATTACAACACAGTCAGCCTCTCCGTTGATCAAAATCTGTAGGACCGGCGAGCAATATGTATGTACGTTGCTCAATCCGGAGTGTGACAAAGACTTGGCAGGACGAATCTCGTCGGCTTACTACCGAAGTGGGCTAGTGTTGTCACCAGACTGGGAGACGGTTGGAAGTGTCTTGTCCGGGTTCGATGACGTAATACTTGGTCTGGACACTAATATTTTGTTTGATGCGGCTGCCAGTGAGCAGATTCTTAGCTCAATATTTCTGATTGATCCTCGCGAGTACGTACACACCCCGAACTGGATTTTGGCGGTGATTCCCAATGCAGTTATTCACGAGCTTGAACAGGCGGCAAATAGTCGGAACGACTATGGGCTTCTCACGATGGCAGGTCGCCTCGGGTTCCGAGCTTTGGAGGAAATTGTGGAATTAAACCGAAGTGCTGATATCTCCGGGCTCAGTGTCGTGGTCGCGGGAGAAGCAAGCCCAATACTCGATGCTAGAGTGGAATTGAGAGGACTACGCGATGACTTGTTCGTTCGAGCATGCTCCGACCAAGCACAAACGCCGGGGGCACTTCCCGCCAAATCTCGAAAAACATCCAGCGGCGACATGATAATACGAGCACAGTACAAGCAGTTTCTGCGTCAAATAGACTTTCACAAGGGAGTGTTCTTCTTGACAGCGGACAAGTCGAACGCTGCTCTTGCCAGAGCTGAGGGATTGAATTCCATTTATTACAAGACTCCTCCGCCCGACAGTTGCCGTCGTCCAGTTAGCCCTCCTTCAATTCCTTGTGAGCCGCACCATGAGCCCCTACTTCTCGACATAATGCTTGGAAGACTTCTTTACGAGTTGACTGTTCAATTTGGTGGCCTGAGGGTGGACTGGAGACAAGGAAGCATGCAAATCGAATGTGATCGGAAGGGAGAGTCGATGGACCACTGGCTAATAAGGGACCTAATCGTCGCGAAGACGAGCAGCCTTGACGAATTGCTATGGATGTATGAAGCTGCTGGAAGAATTTCGCTGGCTCACGTCCACAAGATCTGGAGTGGCATCACGCAAATGCTTCTGGGAAGTGACACCATAATCGGATGGGGCAAACTGGTGACTACTCAACCTATCTAGCGGTGGGCGATTTTCGTAAAGGAAGATGTTCGAGGCTTATGCCTGCGGTGTTCTCCCAAGCGACTCTAAATATTCTCAGCGAGCCGGCGTGACAGTGTCAATATCTCCCGATCAACTTCCTCTTGAGCCTCACCCTTTAAAATTAACGTAAATATCTGCTCTGCTCCTGCCGCTAGGTCTTCTTGGCTAATGTGCTGGTCATAGTAGTCTTCTATCTGTTTTCGCAAGAGCCGCCTAATCGCTTCTTCAACTTTCTGGGTCAGAATAGCTGTTAACTGTTCTGGCTGCTCTGATTCGTGGATTTTTGTCTCTGACTCGCTAAGATGTTCCGTGTTGAATGGCATTTCATGTAGCTGTAGCAGTCAACTCGACCTTTAAGCGTAGGCTTCGGGAAACCACTCGTTTCCCTATTGAAGCTGTAGTTCTGCCGCGACTCCACATTCGTCATTATGCCAAGCCTTCGGCGTATGTCAATTGAGATTTGGGGTTAGCTTGTGTTGGGAAATGTTTTTACGCCGACAAATGTTTCGCAACGAAAGTAGATCATCGATGAGCACGATCAAGTGTCTTTCGTGCGCGCAGCACCTGAATAATATACAACTAAACGTTTACCCGCGATCAGTACAGCGTGTCCTTGTCGGAAAGAAGCCTGAAGAAATCCAATCCGCAACAAAACGTACCTTAAACAAGATGCAGCGTGCGAGATGTGGCCCTAGTCCTACGGCTATGATTTCAACATGCTCACTCAGTTCGCTACTCTGCGAGCCCAGAAATCCTCACTTGGCCACCGACTTTGTGCAGCTCTGTACGCGAATAATCTTTGGTGTTGATACTGAGCAACAGCCTTAGCTGCGCGCTCGGCGCCCTTTTGCCATGTAGTGGTATCGCCTGCCAATGCGTAAGAGATGGTGTCTGCAGCTTCTCGTGCCGAGTGAAGCGCACAAGCGAGTCCCTCACCGGAAAGCGGATCACGGGCGAGCGCCGCGTCTCCAATCGCGATCCAGCCCTCTCCAGCGCACGGTACCATGGCCGAACTTGCGACGCCTACACAAGATGCGTCGGGTGAACGCTCGACGCGGGCGCTAGTTAGAGGTGCGTACTCCAAGGCGCTCTCCATCGCGACGCGATATTGCTTGCCCGCCAATACATCTGCGTCGGTAATCCACCCGACGAATATTCGACCGTCCGGCAGCGGTGCCGAATACAACCAACCCGCGGGTCCAGCCTCTACAACCAGAGCGTCTCCAGCGGTTGGCGTGGCCTTGGAGACGCCAGCAATCAAACAAAGTGCATCAATCTGTTCACGTTTTGCGAGTTGCAGAGCGGAACTGTAGGTCCCCGTAGCTAAAATCAAAAAGTCTGCACGCAAAGCCCGTGCTTCACCGTCCGCTCCTCGGACATCGCAGACCCAGTGACTGCCGATCCGCCGAACGGCGATGGCGGCTGCGCTGACGCAGACGGCGCCCGCTGCTTCGGCTTCGCCCAGAAGCCAAGCGTCAAATTGTGCGCGGTCGATATGCCAAGCGGAACCATACGGATTAGTAATGAAGGATCGCCAAACCGGCTGTGATTCTTGCCATGCGCTAACAAGAGCTGGACACGGAACGGCAATGCCGTCCGGGAGCCGATCCCAAATGCCGGCAACTGTCAGTGCGCTCCGCCCTTCTGGCGAGAGCGTCTCACCTACATATCGCCGCGGCCGTTTCTGTTTGCCGATGATCTGGACGCTCAGTCCCGCCCGTGCGAGCTGCAGTGCCGCCATTGCTCCTGCTGGGCCCGCACCGATCACTGCTACTGCAGGCGCTTTGCTCATGAGCGTTCCGTCTCGAGCCACGGTTTCTTGGCGCTTGGACCTTGCCGAGCCACAAATCCCAGCTTGGACCAACTGGCTACCATTTCCTTAAAGCGCGTCGGTTCGTTATCCGATGCGGTGAAGTCCGGAGGTCTTGTCCATGGCACCTGTTTGTCTGGAGTCGCTTCGGGAAAAACGTCGTCAGGTCGCTGCCCGGTCCACCACATCGCATATGTAAGTTCACCTGTCGTAGGGTTAGTAAGAGGTTCCTTCTTACAGTCGCGAAAGTCTGCCTGCCACGGAAGAGCCATTTGCTGCGTGAGGAATCCGGGTCGGACCGTAACGTCTGGAATACCGATTATGGGGTCGCCAGCGGCGATTTTCTTACCCAGCTGGAACCTGAACGCCTCCGTATAGATGATTGGATTTCGAATAATCCAACTAACCTCGATACCGGGAAAGAACGGCCCCCCTACACAGTTCTCCAGCGCGGCACGATCGAGACCATCGGGCGTGACTGCCGCTTGAATTGTTGGAGTCGAAGGTGGCGAAGTGCCGTCAGGCACGTAATTTCCAGCAGCCCACTGTGCGAACATCGCATACTGAGTGCGGGTCAGCGAGAAGAACCGGCGCGGATTTGTCCGCGCGGGAGAACCAGCGGGATTATCGCGTTCGTCGCAATACTCATCGCCGAGGCCTCTTGGCATCTGCCGCGAGTCGGCCGGAGCAGTCGAGTTCGGGTCCCTCAGGCGTTTGAACACTTCCTGCCTAAGAATATCTTTCGTGCTATCTGGATCGCCCAGTTCAGCCCAGACGTGGGGAGCAATCGTATTGTGAAACGGACCCTTCAGGTCGGCTGGATCATGCAAAAACGTTGCGCTGAAGGCACGTTGGAGAACATCTGCGATGTCATTGACGTAAGACGGTTTATACGTCTTGAACCTGCTGGTTCCAGCATTCCAGTCGTCGCGCTGCTGCTGGAGAAGTTCGACACTACCCCCGGGTCGGTACATCGCTAGATCCGGAATTGGAATGCCAGGATTGCGAACCATGACGTCCCAAATGGTTTCATATAAAGACACCACGTTATCAACGGCCGGCGCGAAGTCCGGCGGAGCCACTGAAACCCAGGCCCCGATCGCCTCCACCCGGGTTCCGTCCTTCAGCAATAGCGTTGCGGAGATCGGACCATCACTCACATCGTCGAACCAGCCGTTATTGTTAACGTAATTGCGGATATCGAGGGAATTTGGAAGCTGGACGGTCTTACCATGACCACCAAAAAAAATCAGCCGTCCAGCGTCATCAGTGCTGATGTCACCCAAGTCTTTGATCGTTTGGTTTGTCAGGGGATTTGGATTCGTGAGGAGTATCGGTCCCGCTGATGTCCCCGAGATGGACTTAGGACCTGAATCAATCTCTAGTTGCGACCGCGCATCTCCCGTAAAGTCCGTATTACGCGCCCCGTTCTTGCTGAAGTCGCCGTCCTCACCCTTGGGACCATCGAACTGGAAAAATGCAGCTTTACGGTTCGCCACATGGACGGTCCACTCGATTGCTGCAATCGCGCCTTGACCCGGCAGAGACTCCCCTACCAGCGAACCGTCAGGAGCGAATTCGAACACACGGAACCGAACCCCTTGGCGCTTAATGCGACCATCCACCTTGAAATTATGAAAAGCCCCAGTCTGGAAGTTCCAGTTGGCAGGCACTCCCGGGTTTTCCGGTCCGATGAATCCTGGGCCCTCAGCATCGCCTACACGAGCAATGCCGAGCGCCGGATGAATTCTGAACATCGATGGCATAAGTTGGTTTCCTCAGTTATGGGCTACTTCAACCTGAGAATCTGATCGCGGAGCGTCTTGAGTTCCTCAGGAGAAAGGTCCCGATCCGGAGGCATTGCAGCCCGAGGATCCACAATCTGATCCCTCGGGTACAACGCAGCGTTTAGTTTCGATTTGAGCGCCAGCACCATATCCTTATCGAGGACGTCGAATTTCACGGACCCGTGGCAGCGAAAGCACAGCCTGTTAAGCTTTGGAAGCAAGGCAGCGTCCGCAGCATCGTTCGCGTTCCAAACGTGAGAATCGGCAGAGGTTTGAAGAACACGGTTGAAGAGAGGCTCGGACGATGGACCCTGCCGTAGATGCCAGGAGAGCCAGTGCTCCGCAGCGGTTCGCAAGATGCTGTCTGGCTGTGCCGCTGCGTTTTGCTGTTCGATTTCCTGATTGAATAACAGAATGACCCCGAACGTGCCTGGGTCGAAGAGGACAGGGGCCTTTAATCCTTCGAAATCGTCGCCCTTCGCTGTCCGATCCTGCCAATGGTCTGTGTCAAGGTAATCGAGCACTGGCGCGCGAAAACGATTGTCGGGAGCGGGCGGCGTGGTTGTGAAGTCGAGCCGCAGTCCTCCATGGCACGATATGCAGGAGCAGGGTACGTAATACGACGGGAGCGCACCGTTCTGTGTCGCTGGGATGTGTCCCGCATCGAAAAACGCATTGAGCTGGTGGCTCAGCTTAGCCCCGTCACCCGTCTTCCCGAAATCGATCCAGTAGAGCGATTTATGGGCGTCGTTCCCCACCAGGATTGTTTGCGTGTTTACCGAATCATTCCCGGTGAAAGGATCGGTCGCATCAATCGACGCGAAAAAGTTGAATAGGATTATTCCGTAATTGACTCCGTGCAATGCGGCGGCAGAACCCGGCTGTGCTCGTAGTCGTAAGAGTTTCCTCCAACCGGCCTTCGCAACGGAAGCCTGGCTCACATCCGAAATTTTTGGGGCAAAAAAGCGCGCGACCAATATGTCAGACGCAGATAGCGGGATGCCTCCCAACCGCCGACCGAATGCGCCGGCGTCCATGAGTTCCGTGGGCGCTGTGTCCTGCAGCTCCTTAGCCGTCAGCGGCACTGCTGGAGCCTTTGCGGAGTAGCCCAAGTAAGCGACAACGTCAACGAGTGTTGTCGTAGGTCCGTTCTGGTTGGGAGGTGGGTCTTGAACTTGGAAGCCAATCTTCGCTGCGAGGTCCTGGTAGTATTTGCGGGCTTCTTCCTCGCTGCCGGACGGGATTGCGGTTTGCAAGTTTGTCTTGCAGTACGTGTTTTCGAATTGCACTTCTTCATTGTTTGCCCGGCCCGTCGCCTGAGATAGGGCGCCCTGCCCGCCGGCTACAAGCGACTGAGCAGCAAGCAGTCCGATAATTGCAACCAGAGCGATGAATACAATGCCGACGATGCCCATTGCCCGTTTGCTCATCTTCGTCAGGTCCTCCCCCTCCACAGCGAGCCCTCGCCGGCCGTTTTACGCCATTTTCTAACTGCCTCACGCGCCATCCGGGAAAAGTTCGAAGTAGCGGCATGCTAAGCGCGATTCCGGGATATGTCAACATTGATTCCGCGAGCATGTTTCCATTGGAAACCGTTTCTAATGTTGACGTGCCACGGTCAATTGTGCATACTAATTGTCCACATGCCGGATAAAGCGCTACTACCTCAGCCAAGCATGTACAGAGATGTGGGCAAGCTTGTGCGTGCTCACCGGCGTAAACGCAAGCTGAGCCAGGCGACGCTGGCGCAGCAGGTTGGACACACAAGAACGTCGGTCACTAACATTGAAGCGGGCCGTCAGCGAATTCCTTTAGACGTGCTCTTTTCAATGGCGTCTGCGCTCCATGTCGACATTAGGGAGCTTCTACCCGTTGGAGTCACAAGCCTACCGCCAGATCTTCAGAAGAAAATCCCTAGAGAATACGACCAGTCACAGCTGCGAGCACTGCGGCGTGTTGTCGGTACATAGGAGACTCTTATGCCTCGCCTAATTCCTGTGTCTAGAATTGATGAACAGGTAAATCACCTTTTAAGGTCAAATCACGTGACGAGGCCTCCGGTGCGAGTTGACGCCATCGCTCGAAATCTTGGAGCAGTCATAAAGTATGAACCATTCGAAGATGACATTTCAGGCTTGCTGTACCGGGATGAGCACAATTTCGTTATTGGCGTAAATTCCTTGCACCATCCGAACCGGCAGCGCTTCACGATCGCGCATGAGATTGGACATCTAGTGCTGCATGGACTCGATGTCCACGTTGACAAGGGCTATCGAATGATCTTGCGCGATTCTAAATCATCAAAGGCTGTTGATCCCTTTGAAATCGACGCCAACAGATTCGCGGCTTCGCTTCTAATGCCAGCAGACTTCGTTCGACATGACGTCCGAAGGTACGTTCACGATGTGGAAGATGATGCCCAATTGCAACAGCTCTCTAAACGATTTCAGGTAAGCACGCAAGCGATGGCTTTTCGCCTGGCAAATCTAGAAGTGTTTGCTTAAATAAACATTAAGTGGACGATGCGAGAACAATCCGCAGCTAACGCTGGCGAGCATCCCGGAAGTAAACTGACTAAGACGTAGACTTGCCAAGGTGATCTTGCGCAGAAAGACCATAACTTCAATCTCCAATTCGCGAGATTCTGTACCGCTTCGAGAACGTATAAAAATCGTTTTCTTGCACAGACTTGTGTCAGTTGATCGCGAGCGATGCTAACCGGGAGCGCGTAGCTTACAATCGCCGGTTTAAAAGGGAAGAATAACAAAAAACCGCGCTTTGCTTTGCAATCGACCCCTCCCATCTACTTCGGTGGACTCCAGTCGGCAAATTGCCCGGCTCGGAGGGTACATGCTCAGTTCTCCGTCGAGGGCCGCGTAGAGGAATTGAAACAGGAAACGGTTAACAAATAATATTGCGAAACTATTGCAAGGCTTAAGGCCATAGAAGGCCTCTTTACAGGCGATATCGCTCGGCTTTGGCCACATTGGTTACCACGCCGCTCGGTTTCCGTTCCTGTTCTATTTCCAGAACAGTAGTGATTTTTGTGAAAACAAGGCCGATGCACATTACAATGTGCAGCCCTAAGGAATTATTACTGGATCATGTATGCATGCCCGAACAGTGGATTCCCAAAATGACTATTTCTGAGAACATTGGGCTTAGTCGCTTCGCGCAGATGGCGCTTGCAGCCACCTCACTCTCGCCCGTCTTGCTTGTGTGGGGGGCGACGAGTTACGACGTTCGACGATCGGAGGCATGTGCAGCATTTGCCATTTCAACCCTGCTGGTTGTCGTCTGTGTTTCGATTCTCGTCCTCGCTAGTAAGGAGCTTCAAAGTCAACCAATTGGGATCAAGAAAGCTTCGCGCCTAGACAAAGAGGTCTTAGCATTTTTAGTAACTTACGCACTGCCGCTTATCGCAAAGGATACCGCAAGCAACAATCTTGCGGCTTTAATTGTGTTCGTGATCGTGGTCGGCATTGTGCTCGTTCAGTTACAGATTTTGCACGTAAACCCACTACTCGGAATACTCGGTTTTCATTTCTACGAAGTAGAAGGAGTGGACGGGGATTCGGCTCTGGTTGTTTCGCGCTCGCGCCAGTTGCCGCAGCCGGGAGCCGTGGGCCGGCGACTGGGGCCAGCGTTATGGCTCATTAGTTAACACGCGCCTAAAGGATGCTCGGGATGAACTTTTACGCTCTTGTAGGTAGCCGAACGAATCAGGCAGTGCTTAGTATAACGCTCGACAGCGATGCTCAAGTAGAGTTGAGCTCAATGTTCGAGCGAGTGCTAAAGGATATCAGCGCCGGAGACCATGTGACGTTCGATCCCGGTTACCGTGCCGATGAGAACGAGGTCATCACGGTATCTCCCTACAATTCCCCAGCATCTCTTTCTCCGCTGCTCAGTTCCGAAGCTGCCGCGGGGCTGCCGCCTATTAGGGCCAACGACATAGAGAATGCCCAGTTAAGAGCTGTCGCGGCGGTCGACTGGAATGGCACTCAGCCCCGCTTCATTGCTTTGCAACGCCTGGAATCTCGGTATGTTTTGAAGCGGGAGACTTGGCGCTTGATGCTGGCGCGCGGACGGTTCGTGCGCGATGATAGACCGGGGCTTGAGATCGCCGAACGAATTGATGCCGTTGTCCGAGATGGAACCCTGTATGTCGTTTCTTGGCCGAGAGCACACGCGATTCTTGACCTTTCGGCTTGGACCCGTGAAGCAACGGTAAGTGAGATGCAAGCTTTCTTCCAACACAAAAAACTTGCGCTCGGTGATGGATTCGATCCCGAAGCCCTCGCAGACAGCGTGATCCGCCGAAAAATCACGTCAATTCAGGCCAGCAAGGTGTTGGAAAAATGCACTGTTCAGTCTCTCCAGAAGTACGCTTCCAAGTTCGGAGTTTCCTTAACGGTCTCGAAGGGGAAGATAATTTTGCCGTCCACAAAAAAGGAGTTTAAAGCTGTTCTCGGTTTACTCGATGAAGACCTACTTTCCTTCGAGCCAACGAATGAGCACTGGGTTGTCAATTCAAAGCGACGTGTAGCCTCAACCGGCACCCAGTAACAGCCAAGCAACATTACTATTCTGCCGGTAAGTTTCATTTTTTCGAACGTTTGGCTGAAAATTTCAAGATTTTGATAGGCCACGTAGGCAAGCACCTTTCCCTCTCATAGGGACCACAAGAAAAGAGCACGGTTAATGGGGTTCAAGCATGTTTGATCGGACGAAGGAAAAGGTCGCTGGGCTTGGAAGAAAAGCGCAAGAGCTCGGTGGCGAGGTAAAGGAAAGATACAAACAAACGGTTGACCACGTCACTGGGGCCAAGGTCGCTCGTGACGTCGATTCGTTTCAGCACGAGGTGGAGACCATTTATGCTGCGGTCGCGGCCAGAATTATCGCGATTAAATCCGAGACTCAGATATTGACTTCGCGAATAGAGAGACTCGAGGCTTGGTTCGCACGGCAACATGGACGGCTATCGTGGCGATGGTTCTCGGAGTAGGTCTCGCACACGTACTTGGGCTTCTCGCGATGAATCCACAACTCGCGGACTTTGTCACGGAAACACAGAAACGGTGCGAGGGAGATTTACCGCTGTGGCGTCCTGTGCTGTTCCCCGATCTCACAGACAGCGACTGGCTGGATACTTGAAGCCTCAATTTTCGGCGCATCAAAATGGAATTGCATTGTGCACGCTAGCCTGTTCGACTAATTCGCTCTCCTCAACGAAAAGGAATTCCGCCTGAGGATCAATGAACCTCTTGATTAGCCACTGGCAAGCAACGCGGCCGACTTTGATGTCTTTTGGCGTAATCCATTTCCTAACAACCTCACAAACGCCCTGGGGCATGTGGCAATCCTATTGCTTTCCTTTTCCCAACTCGTCCGAAGCAGCCTTGAACCCGGTAGCCAATTTTTGTGCTGGGCCCGACCCCCAATAGTGCAGAAAAGTGATGACGGGCCGGGAATTGATCATGTAGTGATGAATGGCGCGATGAGGTGTAATGCCGTGAGATGGGATGATTCCAGAGTTCCTCAACTTAGCAATAGAAGGCTTTTAGAGCCGCGTCGACACCGCGAAAGTGGGGGAACATACACGATTCCAGACAAGCGAAGACTATGAGGTGTTCAGCAGCGTGGCCGAAGGCAGCTAGTTATTCTTTATTCCGAGTGCATCGTTGAGACCTGCCAAGAGGTTGTGCGCGTTTTTCTGCGGGCAGCTGACGCTTTTGCACCGGGTTGAAAAACAAGCATACAACCGAAGGTACTGTCCTGTTTCGGCGTATCCTGCGGCACACTTCTCGCACTCAGATCGGTGCCCCAACTGAATGAGTATGCGCTTATGGTATGGAAACCAGCTGATCGGCCGTAAGAACTACTGTAACTCCGGTTGTTTGCGCGAATGCGAACAACGATCGAACCCAGAGTGAGACTCGCGCTACTTTACTGTCGGCAGCGAAGTACGAGTAGGCCCGGTGGAAGCGTTACACTAAAATGGGTCCACGTGCCCGTCGTATTCACTTGAAGGGATAGAAGTCGGCCGCAGCGAAATGGAGGTCGCGGGTACCGGAAGATGTCTGCTGAGTCGAGTGAAGACCCGCCGCAAACACGGCCGCTGTGATCGGCCAAAACAGAAGAAGGAAAGGAGGCACAGCGTAAGACTCGACACTCGGTTTGCGCGCCACGCCCGAATTTCTTACAATTCAAAGGTCGCGGGCGACCGACTTCTCGCTTCGCCGCTCGCAATAGCGCTGCTTCGATGAAGATCACAAAGTTCGCACAATCCACGTTTCTGCTAGAAAACAAGACGGGAAACTCTCTCCTCATTGATCCTGGAAAATACAATTTCGAGGGAGGGTGGGAATTGCCAGCATTACCGAGATTGGACGCGGTGGTTATAACCCACAAACATGAGGATCATTTTTACAAGCCGGAGGTCGCCCGGCTGTTTGAGACTCACAACTTCCAGATACTTACGAATCCGGAGATTGGCAGGGACCTCAACGCGACCGGAATTCCAGCCCAGATTGGTGGCGCGGGAGATGTGCTCCAGCTGGCTGGTTTCGCGATTGAACTAATCAAGACAGACCACGTCGTTCGAGACCAGCCGGTCCTAAACTTTGGGCTCCTAATCGAATCTGACGGCCATGTGGTTTACCACACGAGCGACACCCGTTTTATGGAAGCTGAAGTTCTGCCTGCCGAGAGGCTTAACAGAGCTGAGGTGATCTGCGTCCCCATCGGCAATCGTGGCGTGGTAATGGGGATCGATGATGCGCTCTATTTCTGCAATCAGTTTCGACCGAATGTAGTGATTCCGATGCACTACGACAGCCCGAAGGACAAGGAGCGAGTCAAGCCCGAGCACTTTGTTGATCGATTCCGAGTCTTGGCTCCTGTTCTGAAGAAGATCGCTGAAGCCGAAATCAGAGTCCTGCATTTCTCCGAATCATACGAATTGAAGTAAGGTTTGTGGGCTCGTATTGGCGTTCGTGCTGGACGGGTTTAATGTCGATTCAGCCTCTAATCCTTGCCGGGGGGCTAGGAACGCGACTCCGGCCAAGAACCAAAATTCTCCCTAAGCCGCTCCTCCCGGTCGCGGGGCGCCCACTCCTTTGGTATGTGCTCCAGGCGCTGGCGCCATTCGACTTGGCAAAGCCCATCGTAGCCGTCAGTTATTTGGGAAAGACAATCACGGCATACTTTGAGGGATGGCCTGCCACCTTCGAGAAGGTGGACTGTCCTACGATGGCGGATGCAGTATTGTCGATTGCAAGCAGATGCGCTGATTCACAAGCATTGCTTGGAATGAGTTCCGACGTCATTGTGCCACGTGTCGCCGTGCGACAAGTTCTTGAAGCGTACAAAGAGAACGGTGGCTTAAACACCGTCCTTTTTGTCAGGCTGGCAGAAGCGGGGCACAAGAAATGGAACTTCATAGTTTCCGATCGCCGTCTCGTGGATATTAAGGTCGAGGCTGATCGTACTGCCTTCGAACGCGTACTCTTGATCTTGAATGTATCTTCGGTAAAACAACTGACAACGATTGTGGGCAACCCAATCGTACAAGCGAAGCTAGACGCCGATCTACTGCGATATCAAGCGGGTTGGAATCTCATACTGAAAGCGCTGCTGCGCTTGGAAATACCTGTCGCTGCTGAGTACGTCGACACGCCGGTATGCAACATCAACCGACCAGAGGATTTTCCCAGAGCTGAAGATTTCGTGAGGAATCATGGGCCATGGGAATAGTCGCGTGAAGCCGAACATTCTGATCGCGCCTGGACCATATAAAGAGTGTCTGGCTGCCGTTGACGTGGCCAACGCGATGCTGCGTGGTATTCGACAGCTCCTGCCGGAAGCGACAGCTGTGTTACAGCCGATCTGTGACGGAGGTTCAGGATTTGTCGACACCCTCACAACTTTGACCAGCGGAAGAATCATTCCTCTCTCTGTCCACGGACCATGTGGAGAGATGATTAACTCGCGGTATGGTGTTCTCGGCGATGGCTCGACCGCCGCAATTGAGTCGGCAGCAGCATGTGGCCTTGCTTTAGTTCCAAGAGAATCTAGAAATCCACGGTGGATGAGCACATACGGAGTCGGTGAACTCATCAGACATGCCATCTGTGAGACGGGGTGCAGACGTATATTCGTCGGCTGTGGTGACAGTGCGACCAACGACTGCGGAATCGGATGCGCAACAGCTCTCGGAGTTCGATTTTTCGCTGACGACCAGGAAATAGTGTTTCCCAAGGCAGAAGACTTGGCTCGCATTACGCGAATTGATGACTCGCGAGTCATCCGAGAACTCGGTGGCACAACTTTCACGGTTGCGGGCAATCTGACCAGTGTTCTGTGCGGCCCTGAAGGAACAAGCAGGATCTATGGACCTCAAAAGGGTGCATCGACTGAAGACGTAGAATATCTATCTGCCGCCGTCGATCATTTTGTGGATTTGCTCTTTTATGCGAAAAACATCGACCTCTCGTTCCTTCCCGGCGCCGGCGGAGCGGGCGGGCTCGCCGCCTCGTTGTACGCATTTTGCAATGCTCGCCTCTCATACAGCTTCGATGTAATCCACAAGTTCGCGCACCTGGAAGAATACTTGGCCGAGTGCAGTCTTGTGCTCACCGGCGAAGGCTGCGCGGATGATCGCACGGCAACTGGAAAAGTCGCTTGTGCGGTCGCGCTCCGGGCGAAAAAGTACGGTGTTCCAGTCGTTGCAATTGTCGGGTCGATCGCCCAAGATCATGAGGATATCTTTTACAACGGCATTGATGCAGTTGAACCGATTACGGAAGGACCGATGACGATAGATGAATCTATGAGGACTGCGCAGGACCTCATCGAGAGGGCTACAACGCGAGTTGTCCGGTTCATCTTCAACATTGGCAGTCGAGTATGATTAAGGCATTCCTATTCGATTTGGGCAACACTCTTGTGCGCATACCTGAGGAGTACGATGAGGAGATGTGCCTTGCCCGGCGTCTTGGCTTGAATGATATGGATTCTGTGAGGTCCCATATCTATTCGCTGTGCAATCGTTATATTGGCCAGAGCACAGATGAGTTCTTGACGAGGTTCTGCCATGAGGTGAATCCGACCGGGGACACCTTACTCAATCGCGACATCTATCAAATCTGGCAGCAGAGCGTGGAAAGCGCCCATCTCACGGAAGGGGCATTAGAATTGCTCGACCGCATCCGCTCAATCGGTGTGCGGCTTGCACTTGTGTCGAACACTCCGCCAACGAGCCATGCGATTATTGATCGCATGCGACTACGGCAGCGATTTGATGCGGTCGTTTTCTCCTGTGATGTCGGATATCTGAAACCTGACCCTAGAATTTTCCGAGTTGCCCTCGATCAGCTGGGAATCGCTCCGGAGGAATGTGTTGTCATTGGAGACAAAATACGCACCGACATCCTAGGCGGTGCAATTTTAGGAACAAGAACGATCCTGCTTGAGCGACGGCTTCGATTGAGCATAGAAAACGATCAGAACTATGTCGATGCAGTCATTTGTTCACTTAAGGATCTCTACGCGACACGGATATGGAATTCGATTTCAGGATCTCACGAACCGCACTAATGGCGTGCTGGGATGCCATCGCTCTTGAGCCGGCGTTCGGTACAAACAACCCGACACCCAAGTCTTAGAGTTCTTCGACCATGCTTGGCGCGAAGGAATGTCCGCTGCCTAGATATCGGTTGCGGAGCGGCCGGCATCTCGCCCGCTGGTGCCGAGGAGGCTTGAAGATGACGGGATGGACTTATCGCAAGCGAGCCTGCGGTCTTTCGCGAGAGATACGTACAACCACGGGCCATCCTGTCGGAGAAAATTGCTTTGTATTCACTGAGCGCATTGAAGCTGCATTCCGCATTACTTTCCGGCGACGAAGAACTCGTCGTCTGTTTCGGGAATGTACGCCGCATCGAACGATCTGAGACAAAGGCCCGCTCGTCAATCGATTGTTCATGAGAAATTTGCAATGGCGTCTCGCTGTCGAGTAAATCTCAGGTTTTGCTCGCCAAATGCGCTCGCTCACGGCTAAATCGAGGGTAAAACTTGAAAGCACTTTGCTTATTGAACTTCGAGGGAGTCACCGTGTACAAAATCGTCTACGGCTGATCGTCGACCCAGTGTGGAGAAGCAATGTATCTGTCTGAAATACTGGTCGGTGAGAGAGGATTTGAACCTCCGATCTCCCTGGTCCCGAACCAGGATGCTTGGTGAACGGAGTTGTATTTGAAAGAACTTGGAGGACCTCACCGTCTACGATTTCCGCTACAGCGGCCCAGACGGCCGTTTAAAAAATGACGCCACCTCGTTGAAAAACTTGGTGAGCGCGGAAGGAATCGAACCTTCAACCTACTGATTAAGAGTCAGTTGCTCTGCCAATTGAGCTACGCGCCCTTACAGGGCAATGGAATCAACAGTTTAACAGGGGTGGCCGTATTCCACCGTACCTGCCCGATGCAGACGGTCACGACAAAATCTACGCAATTTTCCCGGCGTGACGCCTGTTCGAACCTGCCCTGAGCATACTGTTGAGCCAGTGCTTTTCATGTGGTTTCTTATTGTAACGCCTGGGATGCAAACCGACTAGGGCTGCTCCCGGGGACTTGCTGCATCCACGTCCGAGGGAGAGAGGAAATCTTCGATTTGCTTACGAAGCGTGGGCTGCCCGGACAGGTAGAGCTCTGTCAATCCCAGCAGTTCGATGGCCTTGGCTAGTTGCTCCCGAGTCTCCGAT